>Ga0163162_10000071_pt1 | contig 94831 bp, 83 predicted proteins | sample S55metaG_FD_115310 | JGI IMG/M metagenome (GOLD analysis project Ga0163162, IMG submission 115310) | Switchgrass rhizosphere microbial communities from Kellogg Biological Station, Michigan, USA - S5-5 metaG | ecosystem: Host-associated > Plants > Roots > Rhizosphere > Soil | place: USA...
ACTGTATGCCGCTGACGTAGTCGGTCGTGTTGTTCAGCCCCGTGCTGGTTCTTCTCAGCTTGTTCCCTGTGGCATCGTAGACATAAGTCAGCGTTGTTGTCGTTGTAGTGCCCGTATTCGCTACGACTGTTTTCGGCAGGTTCAGCAGGTTATAGGTAAATGTTTTGTTATGTTGGTTATTGACCGTGTTCGTTTGGGTCAGCATATTGCCATTGCCGTCATACGTGTAATTTGTCGTTCCGCTTGACATGCCTGTATTGCTACTCTGGACATCTGTGATGCTTTGCACCTGGTTCGTCGGGCTACCGCTTTGGGTGTAACTGTAGATGAGCTGGTCATAGGAGGTGTAGGTGCTGCCTGTGCCGCGGTTGAGTGTCGCGATATTGCCGTTCAGGTCGTAGGTTGGGTATTCGTTGTTGTTGGCTGTCGAGCTGCCTGCTATCAGCCTGTTCATCTGATCATAGGCATAAGCATAGTGCGCGTTCAGGTTGCCCGGCGTGCCCCAGTACTGGTACATGATGTTACCGTTCCAGCCTTTGTTGCCTGCGCTGCTGTTATAGTAAAGCTGCATGGCAAACAATGCTGCGCTGCTGCTGATCAGCCAGCCTCTTTCGTTATAGGTATAGGCTACATTCTGCTGAAAGTTTATACTGTCTGTACTGTGCAGGTGTTTGTTTTGTACCTGGCCCAGTTCGTTATAGTCTATTTGGCTGACCAATGTATTGCCTGTTGGCAGGTAGCTGCCATAGGTTAACTGTTCCCAGGTTTTTAGCTTTCTTCCCATATGGTCGTACATATAGGTATTGGTTGCGGTCAGCATCGGGGTGGTTGTGCTGCCCGAGGTAAAATGTTGCCTTGTGGTGGTAGTTGGCGCATTGGTGAAGTTGTAAGCGGCGGTGGTTGCGTCGTAGTTGTTTGCGTTGACTGTTCCTCCTAAGTAATGCTGCGCGTAGGTTTTGATCGTCCTGCCCAAATCATCGTAATACATCACGCTCCAGAGCTGGTCGCTTGTTGTGTTTAGTACCGCTGTCTTTCTGGCGGTGGGTAACCCGCGGGTTTGAACGCTCGATCCTGTTGGTGCGCTGTACGTTGTTGGGATATTTGGGATGTTCGCGTAGCTGTCATAGTAGTTGAGTGCCAGTGTTGTTGTTATGCTTGTTGTGGGCCAGGCTGCATTGGTATATCCGTTTGTTGTTGCTGATGGTGTTTCCCACAGGTTGGTCGTAATGCCAGTCAGTGTTGCTTGCAGTGAGGATCGGCTGATCGCTGTATTCCATATCCCCGTTTGTATGGTTCTGCCTATGCCATCGTATTTGGTGATGATCCATTGATTGGATATGCGCTGCAAACTGTCCTGTGTGGCTACCGGCTCATCGATATAGTTATATACCGTATACTCCCAGCCTTTCCCCGGTAGCTTCTTCTGCGTCTGCCTGCCTCTTTCGTCGTAACGGTACTGGTAGCACAGGTTGTTCAGCGTTGCCTGGCTGACCGTTGTCCCCGCATCGGGTGCTGCCATCGGCGGAAGCACGAAACACAGCTTGTCCATATCGTCATACACGTAATACGTGGACAATACCTGAAGCGAGGTGGTGTAGTTGTACTGGCGCTTTAGTATAATATGGCCTTCCGTGTCTTTGTATTCTTCCGTTGTTCCGCCGCGTTTGCTCGTCCAGTTCTCATCTTTGGTCACGGTTACCGTCAGCGTGTTTGCCGGGTAATAACCGTTGGTGATTAAGGTGCGGCTTCCGTCTGCATTGATGTTGGCATTATACCATACTGCCTGCCGTCCATTAACCGAATCTGCTGAAAAGGATGTGGCGTTGTTCAGCGTGTAGCTCATCTTCACCGTATGGCCTGCCGTGCTGTTGGCCACCGGTTGCCAGGGTGCTCCGGCTGCGCCCTGTTCTGTTACCCGGTTAAGCGCCGACTGCTCAAATACCGTTTGCGAATACGGGTTAGGGTTTACTACTATGCCGTTGCTTTGCTGGTTGCCGCTGGTGCCCGACCCTGTGGGGTTATAAAAATAGGCTACACCTGCTCCTGCGGTCAGTGCGTCTGTTTTATAGCTGCCGTTGCTGTTAGTGAAACCCGATACCGCATACGGCAGGTATTTTACCGAATCCCGCCCCTGGCTGTCATACATATACGGCTGTACGATATCTCTTCCGTTCGGCGAGCCTTTTACCTGTACGGTTTGTATAGGTCTGTCCAGCCCGTCGAAGTATTGTACCGATGTCTGCACCTGCGTTTTGTCTGCACTTGCGTTCACTACGCCGGTTGCCGTCGTCAGTCCACCAACACGCGGCACGTACGTCAGGATATAGTTCATGTTCTGGTTTGGCAAAATCGCTGCTGAACTTACCCCTAATGCTAACGTCGTTGTTGAGCTCCCGCTCTGGTTGTACGCGGTAATTGTATACGTCGTGGAGGGGCTGTAAGAAAGTGCTGCGCCGCTTATTACCCCGGTCGTGGAATTAAAGTTTAACCCTGCAGGTAAGGCCGGGCTGATCGTGTATGGTGCAGATAATACCTTCCTTACCACCTGGTTCAGGTAATCACCAATATAAAGGTTTCCTGACCCATCCATCACGATCACATAAGGGCTATTGAACGTTGCCGCAGATCCTGCGCCATTAGCTGATCCGGCTGCTGTTGTGCCTGACAGTGTGGTAACTGCTCCTGCCTGATCGATCTTGCGGACGCAGTTATTTGTAAAATCCGTAACATAAATATTTCCGGCAGCGTCTGCTGTAGCTGCCGAGGGAAGATTAAACTTTGCCGATGTCCCTGTTGCATTTACATATCCTGACGTCAACTGTCCTGCTAATGTCGAGACCGTCCCGTTAGGGGTGATCTTACGGATTGCGTTGTTGTATTTATCAGCTACAATCAGGTTACCCTGCGGGTCGAAGTCTACCGTCTCGGGCGAACTGAACTGAGCTGACGAACCCTGTGCATCGGCATATCCGCGTGTCGCACTACCGGCAACAGTAGTAACAGTACCATCCGGAGCGATCTTCCGCACCCTGTAATTACCTAAATCTGCAACGTAAACATTTCCTAAGGCATCGGCAACAAGTCCCGTTGGGCAATTAAACTGTGCCGTCAATTGAGCCCCCGCTGCTGCATCCGCAAAACCTGCTGTTCCGTTTCCTGCATAGTTGCTCACTATACCTCCCGGTGTTATCTTGCGGATAAGGTGGTTTAGATATTCGGCCACATACATATTCCCCGCGGCATCAAAACAAAGCCCCCACGGAGAGTTAAATGTCGCTTGTGAAGCAGGTCCGTTATTGTCTCCTGCCACTCCTGTCCCGGCAAATGTTGTCACTACACCGGCAGGCGTAACTTTTCTAATTCTCTGACCGGCAGCATCGGCTACATAAATGTTTCCGTCTGGGCCCATGGTCATACCGATCGGGTTGTTAAATTTTGCTCCGTTCCCTGTGCCATCCTGGTATCCTGCTGTTCCGACAGTACCTGCCAACAGTGAAGTTTGTCCATTGGGTGCAACTGATCCTCCGGTATTTGCAGGCACAATTGGAGTGATCGTCGTTCCTGCTACTATGTTTTGAGAGTTTGTATAACTAATATTTGGTGCCTGGGAAAATGCCTTTTGCCAAAACATTAAATAAATCCCCGTACATAAGATAAGCCGGGCTATTAAATGCTTCTTCATTTCAATTATTGTGTTAAGGTTTTGAGTATTTTATTTTGATTGTGATAATGTCATTTTTGAATCGCTTGCGCTCATCATTACTGCGCTGAATTAGCATAGTTATATTGATATTGCTTCACCACATTCTTATTCTGATCGAGTATTTGGATGAGTCTGCCAACGTTATCATATACATAATAAGTGATATCGTTTTTGGTATCGCACTTGCTGGCCATACCAACAAGCGGGATATAGGTATAAGTGCTCATCTGCGCAGTTGAAGGATAAAGCCTTAGCTCGTCTACCGCGCCGGTTCCGCCTATCGTTACAGATGTTGCTCCTGAAATGCTGTATTCATGGTATGTCCATCCATTTTTGCCGTTACCTGTAGCAACATTGGTAACTGTTCCGCCGGTAACCGTAACGGCCGCTGCGGATTTGGACCAGAACGACACAACGTATTTTGAGCCTGAATTCAAGCTGCTCTTTGAAATTGTATTGGTGCTGCTCACGGTATAACATTGCGAGCCCATTGGAGCTGTGGCATCTGTAGTACTTCCGGAATTACTGTAGGCCCAATTCCCCAAACCGCCTGATATATAACTTTCAAAATTGGTGTAGGCGATGCTGTCAGCGGCCGGATTAATTACTTCTGCAATAGGATAGGTATTATTATACGGAAAATTTGTACTTGGATATCCCCAGATGTAATTATGTATAGCATCACCTATTTTCCTTTCCTTCAATATGTTTCCATAAGCATCATATGCATTAAAAACCACTACAGGTTGATAGCGGCTGTCTATCGGGCTACTTGACGCACCCGTAAAATTTGTAACAGGTGAAACCGAACGCATTTCGTAAACCGAGTCGCGGTAAGGTTTGGTAGATTTATAGGTTGTATATATCGCCTTTACAGTTCGCAGGTTATTCCCATTTGTGTCCGACTTTTGGGTAATTTCTTCTATCGGGTAGGTTGTTATGCCGTTAGCAAGAAGATTTGTTATCCCTGCATTTACAGTGCCGCTATAGTTATTGGGGTATTTAATAAGTTGGGTAACCTTTTCATTTTTACTATTTACGGTCTGCAATTGGGTAAGCTGATAAGTTGTTGTATCAAATTGATATTTACTAACCGTCTGCAGGGCCTTGGTCTGATCGTTTTGATCATAAATACGTGTCGTATCCGAAGACAGATATGTATAATCAGAGAGATCATGATAGGTCGCTTCCTGCACCCGGCCAAATTCAACTGATGCCGGATTGGTATAATAAGACGCAAACTGGCTGTAAGTGCCCGGGTCTGGTTTAGGGTTAAATCCTGCTTTAATCAGTGGAGGGTATGTTATGTTTTTTATAGTGGAATAAACATTTACCAATTCCTTCACTTTTGCATAGGTACCGCTGCCGGTACTCTTCCAGTTAGTTTCTTTCAGCAAAAGCCCTCTGTGCCAGTCCTGGCTTTCAGCCGGTGCAAAAGGTAATGAAGCCAGGTTCTGCAAATCCGGATTTGATTGAGAATTAGTGTAGAAATATTCATTCATCCCATTTACGCCATTGGGCCCCAAGAGTTCCTGAACATGTGCGTATCCTACCACGGAACCCTGTGTTGTGGTTAGCGGGTAGTTAGAAAACGACGTGCTGGTGAGATAGGCATTTACTGTATTTTGTGGATATCCGCCACCGGTATTCGTATTGGTTTCAATATCCAGCTCGTAATTATATACTGGTTGAAAATCGAGAAATCCGCTTGATATGGTACTATTCGGCCGTTTATAAGTATAGGTTTTCAGGTTGGTTGGATTTGTGCTCAACCCATCATAATCAGCTATCTGTTTTATGCGCGCCCCGCCAACAATGTGATTATTAGCCATATCATTCAGTTCGGCTTGGGTGTAGCCAGTCCAGGTAGTGCCTACAGAGTATTTTATGCCATTAGGATTATTTTGGGGATCATAAGCCTCGCTCAATTTGCCTCCGACTTTTATCGTGTAAGTCCCCGCAGGTAGGTTAACAGAAGTGGTTCCGTTGGGGATTGGGTAATAAACAGAAGCACCTGAAGCGTCGTATAATCCGGCAGTGATGTCATCTTGAAGATAATTTGATATTGGAGCGCCGGGTCCACTGAAACCATAAGCATCAATCCTCACAGGTAGTGTCTGATTAGGCAGAGCATAAACAGTTATGCTGTTATGTGCATAGTTATACCAAATACTGGCCGGATCATTTGAAAGCCCCGCCAAATTGGTAACGGTCCAATACCTGCTGCTGGAGGTGCCTTGCAAATCTTTGTTATATTCATCATTGGCTTCAAAATTAAATGTAGTGTAGCCGCCGCCTGGGTAAACTATCTTGTCCAGCAAGCCTCCCAGCATCGGCACCTCGTCAGTTGCCCTGTTTGCTCCCTGCATAGTTACCGTGTTATTGTAGGCTGTGTAGGTGTTAGTGGGTAGCAGTGTCGGACTCGAAGTCCCCTGGAACATGCCAAGCCGTCCATTATAATACCCCCACCAGTCTTGCTGAAACAGGTAGTTCGCATTCGGGTTACTATTCCAGGGGTCATTGGAGTATTCAAAGCTGTATTTTTCTTTCTTTAACTTATTAGTTCCTGATATTGGTTCAAGCTGACCGATCAGTGAATCAAGTCTTAACCTGTTTGCGGTGGTATTTAAATAGTAAAATTTGTACTTCTTGGCCATTCCTGAACTGGCAACCAATATCGAGTCAACAGCAGTGGCCTTCCCAGGGTTATTTAAAGGATTCAAATCATTCCGGTTAGAATTCGCATACACGGTTAATGAGCCATTTTCAAATGCTATACCCGAAAGTTTGACTGTTGTATACACTACCGAACTTCCTGACGGAAGAATAGGCTGCGGGTCCGGTATCTGCTGGTAATAACCACCATAAAATCCAAGAAATGCATAGGCAGTCTGACTGGGTGCCTGAGATGTTGTGTAACTTTCTGGTGTATACGTGAAATCGATCTCGTGAAGTGATGGGCTTACTATCCTATATACAAACCATGACATTGCGGTTTGCCTTTTACTTGCCGGTGAATTAGTATACTCCGTGGCCGCATTCGACCCGAAATAATAGGTGACACCATCGGGTGTTTTTGCAGTAAAAGCGGTAATATTCGTAGTCTGACCATTTAAAACAGTAACTGTAAACTTAATATTTGCTAAAGGTATTGTGTAAAAATTATTATTGGAATCCATAATAAACTTCCCGGAATAGCCTCCAAAATTGTAATTAAACACATCCGCTTCACCGTCAATTGTTCCATCAGCAATTTGGTTTAGATAAATATCCAGTTGGGATTTTTGCGCTGAGGTTAAGGTGTTATAGTTATGCAGCATATTGTCTACACTTGTGGCATAAGAAGTAGTAAAAAATCCATTTAAATCCTCATCTGCTTTCCCTCGTTGCGTTCTGGTGATGGAACCTCCTGCGTTAAGAACCCAGCCAAGGCCTACTGATGAAGCCATTTCTTCTGTTTTGAAGCCACTTGAATGGTAGCTTAATGAAACAGGCAAGGTAAGATCGCCGCTTTTGATCGTGTACAATGGAATCGAAATATTGGGGACTCCTGTATAGGGACTGACAGGTATGCTTCCGTATTTGCCAAGCGCTGCTGCATCGGCTGAAGCTGGTATAGCCTGGGTAATGGTGGCCCCCATGGCTGGCGGCGTAGGTGTTGTTTGAGAATAGGTCCTGTTAAAAACTAGTAAAAAAAGAGCAAAACAAAGCTTTTTCATAAAAATGAATCGTGATGGTTGAGGTAAAATATAATATCAGTTGATTATAGCCACTGTAAACAGTCAGCCATTAAAAACCATAAGGAAATAAAAAATTGATCTTCTTTTTGGAAAGAATTAATTGGAAGTTCATGCATGTGATCTGGTTTGGTATGAAAGCAAAGATAATCCCAAATCAATCAAAAAACAACCCGTGTTTTAACGGTATTTTCAAATTTCCGTTTGCTAATATTCCAAACGGCAAATAGAGGTATTTTATTAACTGTAATTGCCTCAATTTAACCTCAATATATCAAAATAATTAAAAATATTTATCATTGGGCAAAACAATTGGTTTTTTAGTTGTTTAATAATTAAAACGCACGCTTTTCTTAATGAATCGTAACACTACTATTAAAGTAACCGGACTAATTCTTCTTGCTTTTTTGGGCTGGGCTATTCTTGCTAACAGGGCAATCAACTCTCTTTCAGATAGTTTAGAACCGGAGCACATCAATCTGATCCGAATATTGAACAATAGCTTTGTTGTAACCCTGGTGTTCTCAACCATGTATGTGCTCTTTAATAAACAAAGAAAACGTTTAGGGGCCGCCCGTGAACACTATGGAAGGCTTTTTGAGAATATTCCGGCACCGATGTTTATTTACGATGCTTCCACCTATAAATTCCTGGCAACCAACAAAGCTGCCGAACTGCAATATGGTTACACTAAAGAGGAGTTTTTGTCGCTCACCCCGGCAAATATGCGCGTTCAAGGCAGATTAAAAACATTGTATCATATTAATGAACGATTTGCGAAAAAGGATTTCCAATCTTCTTATTGGCTGCACGAGGATAAGTTTGGCAACTCATTTTATGTTTGTGTGTATACCTGCGATACTCTATTTAATGGCAAGCCCGCTAAACAGGCTATGGTGATTAATATTGATGAGCAGGCAAAGACAGAATTAGCATTAAAAGAAAACAAACCCGGAGTAGAAACGCTAAAACCCGGCATTATCCCGCATTTAGCCTAACATAGGTTGTTTTTATAAAACTTGCTAAACGGCTTTTGCCATTGTTGGATAATAAACAGGTGCCATCAAATGATTTCTCAGATTGCCTGCCGAAGTGCATGAAATTTGTTCCATCACTTGTCTCAGCTGGATCTTCAGGCATTCGATGAGATGATTTGCTCCCTCATCACCAAGCGCAGCAACAGCATACATGAAGGCTTTGCCCATAAAGGTAAATTCTGCGCCTGATGCCAGGGCTCTTGCTATATCCGGACCGCTGCGCAAACCGCTATCCATCATGATCTTTATCTTGTCCTGGTAATTTTCCACTATTCGCCCAAGCGCTTTTATAGATGAAGGGCCGGCATCCAGTTGTCGCCCGCCGTGATTAGAAACAATAATGCCATCAACGCCCAACCGGATAGCCGCCTCTGTATCTTCTTCCGATACGATACCCTTTACCACCAGCTTCCCTTTCCATCTATCCCTTATAGCGGCAATTTTTTGTTCTGTCAGTTGGTTATCAAAGTTGAGCTGATTATTCAGGCTCTTCATGTAAGGCTCCATAATGGCAAACTTAGGCTGGCCATATTTCAAGGTATTAAACAACCATTCAGGACGGTCCAAAATTTGAAGAATATTTTTAAGGGTCATTTTAGGCGGCAGGCCCAGGCCATTACGCATATCACAGGGCCTATAGGCCAGCGTCGGCATATCGCTTATTAATACCAGTACCGGGCACCCGGCGTCCTGAACCCGTTTTAGGATCTTGTCGCGTAAATCGGTTTCTTTAGGGTGATATAATTGAAACCAGGCCAGGCCTTCTGTTAATTCCGACAGTCGTTCAATAGTGCTTGTTGTTAACGTGCTTATTACAAAAGGAATATTATGTTTTAACGATGCCTTCGCTAATATCTCGGGCGAGTTGGGCCACATCAACCCCTGCAGTCCAACAGGAGAAATACCAACGGGAAGATCATAGGTATGGCCAAATAGCTCTGTTTTTAAATCTGCCTCTTTATGATCAGTAATATAATAGGGCCTTAATTCAATATCCCTGAGGTCGGTTGTGTTTTTGGATACAGCTATGTTATCATTACAACCTCCGCTTAAATATTGAAATACGAAACCGGGAATTCTGGATTTTGCTTTTTTTATAAGGTCATCTACGGATGGATACTTGTATACGTTACTCATAACAATGGGGTAAGGGGTATCAGTTGGTTACTTTATAATTAATTACAAACAGGCAATCCTATTGTTTGAAGAAAATTACTTAATAAGGATGATTTTTTTATCACAAGTGCCTGACTACTAATGCGTATACACTTGCTCATTATTTGCTTTCGACAATAAAGATTAATAGCACCGACCGGTTGTAAAACTTATGTTTTATAAAAGAATTTTTTAGTTATATAAAGAAGCATTTAGTTATATTTGGTTTCAACCGATTAAGCTGCTGACCTGGCTTATTATCATACCTGTTTTATGATCAAGCTACGTAACCTGTTTTTCCTTTTTGTTTTGATATTAATGTGCTGTAAAAAGCCGTATAACCCACCTGCAACATCAACATCCAAAAGATACCTGATTGTTGAAGGCGTTATCAACACCGGCAACGATTCTACCGTTATTAAGATAAGCCGTAGTGTGAAACTGACCGACAAGATCACCAACAACCCGGTTTTGAATGCGACAGTAACGGTAGAGGGAGAGCAAAGCGGTACATATCCGCTATATGATGTTGCCAACAATGGGCATTATAATTCGGTTAACGGGCTCAACCTTGCTGCATCGCAACGATACCGGCTTAAAATTGTGCCGGCAGAAGGAGGTCAGTATGTATCAGATTTTGTAGAAGTGAAACCTACTCCGCCGATTGATAGTGTTGGGTATAACGTTAAAGATACTACTGTCAATTTGTATGTCAACACTCACGATCCGGCAAATAAGACCAGGTTCTATTTATGGGATTACGATGAAACCTGGATATTCCACGCAAAATATGCCTCTACATATGTTTTGGATCAAAATACCAATACGATGGTTGCCCGTACAACTGCGCAAATGATATTTTACTGTTTCGCTAATGATAAATCAGTTAATGTTCTGTCTACCTCAACCGAAAAACTGGCGAGCGATGTGGTCTACCAGGGACAGTTGACTTCTATTGCGTTATCTGCCGAAAAAATGGAAAGCAAGTATTCCATACTGGTAAGACAATATGCCGTCACGCAGGATGCCTATAACTTTTATCAAAACATGAAGAAAAACACCGAGGAACTCGGCAGCATTTTTGACGCCCAGCCATCACAGATCAGTGGAAATATACATAATTCAGCTGATCCTGCCGAGTCTGTGGTCGGTTATATTTCAGCAACAAATGTTCAACTAAAAAGGATATTTATAAATCATGCCGATCTGCCTGGTAATGTGCTGCCGATCTATCCTTACAGATGCGAACAGGACACTGCCTTATATAGTGATAAAACAGGCACTAATCAAGTTCAGAACGTTTTGATAAACCCGCCTATAGACTATTTTGCAACCAGCGCAATAACCGCTCCAGGCGGCGGTATAATAGGCTTTCTTTACAGTACAAGGGAATGTGTAGATTGCACGCTGAGAGGCACCACGCAAACCCCTGCTTTCTGGAAATAGGAAATTTATCCTGAGTTCTTTCTGCCACAAAAGAATTTTTTAGTTACATAAAGAAGTATTTAGTTATATTTGGTTTCAACCAGTTAAGTAAACGGCATCACCCCGGCCCAAACCTTAATATCGCACCTGTTTATGACTAAATTACGCAACCTGCTTTTTCTGTTTGTTTTGGGATTGATGTGCTGCAAAAAACCATATAATCCACCGCCAACGTCAACATCCAAAAGCTATCTCGTAGTGGAGGGGGTAATTAATTTATCAACCGATTCAACTGTAATCAAGATAAGCAGAACGGTAAAGCTAAACGACTCTGTCACCATCAAACCGGTGTTAGGCGCTACGGTTTATGTGGAAGGGGAGTCTGGCAGGTACAATCCATCTCTTGATGATATCAGGAATAATGGACATTACTGGACCTATGCTATAAACCTGCCAACCAACGAGCGTTACCGGTTGGTGATCACTACGCCGGAGGGTGAGCAATATGTATCAGACTATGTATCCGTAAAATCCACTCCACCCATTGACAGTATCGGCTACAATGTTAAGAACGGCAACGTTAATTTATACGTAAACGCACACGACCCGACAAATAACACACGGTATTATCTTTGGGATTATGAAGAAACCTGGCAATTTCATGCTAAATATCCTTCCTACTTCTATCTAAACCCGGCAACAAACAGTATTACTGCACGCCCGCCATTAACACAGGTTTTTACTTGTTTTTCAAATGATGCATCATCACATGTGCTTGTAAGTTCAACAGAAGCATTAAGTAGCGATGTGGTGTACCAGGCCCCGCTTACACAAATTCCTTTAACCTCTGAAAAAGTGGAAGCCAAATATTCTATACTGGTAAGGCAATACGCTGTATCGAAAGAAGCATACCAGTTTTACCAGACCATGCTAAAAAACACCGAGCAGTTAGGAAGCATTTTTGATGCACAACCTTCACAAATTACGGGCAACATACATAACATTAAAGATAAAAGCGAGCCTGTTATCGGTTATATAAGTGTTACCAATGTTCAAACAAAACGAATATTTGTTCCTCATGCTGATCTGCCCGGCAACATACAGCCAAAATACCCGTATGACTGTACGCAGGACTCAGCCTTGTATAGCAATAAGCAGCACTTTAATGACGTGCAGAATATTTTGGTTAACCCTCCGATCAGTTATATTCCTACCGAGGGTATTTATAGCGACGGCGTTTTGATTGGATTTATGTACAGCTCACCCGAATGTGCAGATTGTACTTTACGGGGAACGGTTACAGCACCCGTTTGGTGGCAATAATGGAGTTGATATCTGACTGTTGACTAAGCGGCCTGCACCGTCTGCTGCCCTAAAGCAGGCATAGGCTGTTGCTTTTTGAGTTTCTCTTTGCGCAGGAAACGCATATGTAGCAGTCCGATCAATCCCGCTATTATACCTTCGCCCAGCAGCGTATCGGGCGTCCCTATCCATTTGGATATAGAGCCTATCACCAGTCCGCCCAAAGGCTGCATACCAAAAACAGCCATTGCATAAAAGCTGATCACGCGGCCGCGCATATTGGCGTCGACAGTAGTTTGTATCAGGGTGTTGCTCACCGTAACCTGCGACATCATACCAAATCCAATAACTGCTGAGAATACCAGCGCCAGCGGGTAGTTCCCTTCATGAGAAAAGAGCATTAGCCCCGCACCAAATATCAGTGTGTTAACTGCCAGTATCCTTTTCAAGTTGGTGCCTGGTTTTAGAGATGCCAAGAATATGGCACAGCTGAATGCTCCTAATCCTATCACACTATCTATAATACCAAAGGTTGATGCCGTCCCTTTAAAAATATCCCGTGCATACACTGGCAACAGCGTGCTGAAAGGCATTACCAATAAACTGATAAGCGCCAGCATGATAATGATGAATGCTATGGATGGCGTTTGTTTCAGGTACACAAACCCTTCCTTCATCTCGCCAAAGGCATTTTTGGTGTGTACCTGCTTGATATATTTTGGTAACCGCATCAGCAATAATGAACCGATAACTGCCAAAAAGCTTAAGGCATTCAGTGCAAAACAGGTTCCGTCACCTAATTTTTCCAATATAAACCCTGCTATTGCAGGGCCAATTAACCTTGATAGATTAACCATGGATGAGTTGAGGGCCAATGCATTAGGCAGATCTTTTTTGTCGTCGATCATCTCATACACCAATGCCTGCCGGGCAGGTACATCGAAAGCGTTGATAATACCCAATAACACACTCAGCGCCAATATTTCCCAAACAGCATAATGACCCAATAAGATCAATATGGCGAGGATTGCAGCTTGTATCATAGATGCCACCTGGGTAACCATCAGCACTTTAAACCTGTCGTACCTGTCGGAGATTACACCGCCTAGTAGTGAAAACAGGAATGATGGGAACTGGCTCGCAAAAAGAGTCAAACCCAGCATAAAGGTGGAATGGGTAAGCGTATAGATCACCCAGCTCACTGCCGTTTTTTGCATCCATGTCCCAATGAGGGAGACGGATTGTCCAGTAAAATATAGCCGGTAGTTGCGGCTTCCGAATGCTTTAAAAGTTGTAATATTCATTTGGTAGATTTTGTTAAATTACCTGCTTTTATTCGTGATCGATAACCTTATTCAATGGTCCCATCACTTTTTTAAGCAGGCTTATTTCTTCTTCATTACAGCTGTCACTGATCGCTTTAGCTAACCATTCATCCCGCTCGGCACGAACGCGTAACAAAGTTTCTTCACCTGTCTTAGTCAGTGATATCAACACCTTGCGTTTATCCGTATCTGATGCTGTCCGGGTAATGTATCCCAGTTCAAGCAGATGGTTCAATATCTGCGACATAGATTGATTGGTGATCTTTTCAGACGCAGCCAGTTCACTTGGCAATAGTTGCTTTTGCTGATAAAGCAGCGACATGGTCGACCGCTCGGTGAGCGACAAATGTTGCCCGGTGGCTGATTCCCTCCGCAGTTTTTTGATCAGCCGGGTAAACAATGTTCTCAGTTCAGATGCCAGTTCCAGGTCAGGATGTTGAGCCATAATAAATTAGTTAGTTAAACTTATCAGTTTGCCTTACAAATATACGATGAGTATCCTGTTTTGAAATGCACGATTATCATTTAAAAGTTATAATTTTGATAGTTATGTTGCGTTAAAACTATATTTGGCGTATTTGTCTGAAATAAAACTATGCGGTCATCGGAAAATTACGAGCTGTTAATCAGCAAGATCGATACTTTCATCCGCAAGTATTATTTCAACAATTTGCTGCGTGGACTGATATTTTTAGGTGCAGGAATATTTTCAGCATACATCATTATCACCGTCAGCGAGTATTACGGCAACTTCAATTCCGGCTTCCGGACTTTCCTTTTTTACTTTTTTATCCTGCTGAATTTAGGGTTGATCGCATGGCTCATACTCCCTTCATTTTTGGCCTGGCTAAAACTGGGTAAAACCATCACGCACGATCAGGCGGCAGAGATCATCGGAAAACACTTTACAGATGTAAGCGATAAGCTACTGAACACACTTCAGCTTAAAAAACTAGCCGATAGTAATCAACAGCAGCGCGAACTAATAGAAGCCAGCATCGACCAGAAAATAGAAACACTTAAACCGGTAAGCTTTCCATCGGCCATCAACGTAAAAGAAAATACCAAATACCTGAAATGGGTGATATTCCCGGCGGCTGTCATCTGCATCATTGCACTGGCGGCCCCGTCTATATTGACCGAAAGCACCAAAAGGATCATCCGGCATAACGAATACTTTGCGCCGGTTGCCCCTTTCAAGTTTGTAGTGACTAATCAATCACTCTCCGTTGTTCAGGGCGATGATCTGAAACTGAATTTGAAGCTGGATGGCGACAAACTGCCATCGGATGTTTACATCGAAACGGCTAACAATACTTTCAAACTGGATAAAGAGAACATCAGTCATTTTCATTACCAGTTCAGTAACCTACAAAAGCATACCTCTTTTAGACTAACAGCTAATGGCTTTACTTCTCTACCGTACGAGATCAAAGTTAATCTCAAACCATCTTTGCTGCATTTTGATGTCCAGTTAAACTACCCTGCATATCTGAATAAAAAACCGGAGCAATTACTAAATGCAGGCGATCTCACCTTGCCTGCCGGGACAACTGTAAAATGGCAATTTCACACGCAAAATGCTACGGGTATCCAGTTCGATATGAATAACAATCGCACTAATGCTGGTAAGTCGGGAGATGACGCCTTTGAGCATTCTGAAAGAATTTATAAAAATTCATTTTATAAGATCAGTCCGCAAAACGAAAATGTAAGTCGTGGCGATTCAGCTTCCTATCGTATCAATGTAATTGCCGATGAAATGCCAGCTATTACTGTCGAGGAAAAATCAGATTCTATCAGCAGTAAAGCACTTTATTTCAACGGTAAAATTCAGGATGATCATGGCTTTTCGTCATTAACTTTCAACTACAAGATCGGTGCCCCGGGTGATAAAAATCCGGAACATAAAATAACACATTCAATTAAGGCCGATCTGAGCAAAACCCAGTCTGATTTCTTTTACTTCTGGGACATGAAGCAACTCGGCGCCAAACCCGGCGACCAGGTGACTTATTATTTCGAGGTTGCAGATAACGACGGTGTTAGCGGTCCAAAAAAGGTTCGCTCACCTGAACATATTCTCAATGTTCCCGATCAGAAACAGATGAACGAGGAACTGGAAAAAGGTTCACAGGCGGTGAAAGACAAAATGCAGTCGGCCATTAAATTGGCCAGTCAGATTGAACGTGACGCTCAAAAGCTGAATCAAAAACTACTGGATAAAAACACTTTATCGTTTGATGAAAAGAAACAGATAGACGACCTGCTGCAAAAGAAAAAAGACCTGGATAACCTGGTAAAAGATATACAGGCCGAAAACAAAAAGAATACCGTTAACCGCCAGGAAAATGAGCAGCAGAACAAGGAGATTTTAGATAAACAAAAAGAGATAGAAAACCTGTTCAACAACGTGCTTGACCCGAAAACACAGGAAATGCTGAAGAAGTTGCAGGCGCTGATGGACCAGGAGCAAAAGGACCTGACACGCGACCAGCTATCCAAAATGCAGATGGATAATAAGTCGTTGAAAAAAGAACTCGACCGTATACTGCAACTGTACAAAAAACTGGAATTTGACCAGAAATTGAACCAGAATATCAATACACTTAACCAGTTGGCAGACAAGCAAAAGAAACTTTCTGAGCAAACCAAAGAGCAAAATTCAGATGCAAAACAATTGCAGCAGGAACAGGAAAAACTGAAGCAAGATTTCCAGGATGTGAAGAACTCGCTGGACGATCTGCAAAAACAAAATGAGGCCGCCGAGCAAAAAAACAATTTCGAAAATCCGAAGAGCGACGAACAAAAGGTTGATCAGCAAATGAGCCAGAGTTCAGATGCTTTGCAGAAGAACGATAAGCAGAAAGCATCTCAGTCACAGCAAAATGCGGCCAAGCAAATGCAGCAGATGGCCAAGCAGATGGAAGACAAGAACCAGGAGGGTGAAGACAGCCAAAATAACGTTGATGCGGAGCAGTTACGCGAATTGTTAAAAAATCTCGTTAATAGTTCATTCGATCAGGAAAAAGTTATGGAAACGTTGAAAAATACTAACCCAACTGATCCAAATTATGCTATATTAGCACAAAAACAAAAGGACATAAAAGACAACTTAAAAACGGCAGAAGACAGCCTTTATGCCTTAAGTCGCCGGGTTCCGCAGATACAATCAACTGTAAACCAGGAGATATCAAGCATAAACAGTCACATTGATGAGTCGTTGGAAAATCTGAGCGACCGCCGAACGGCAGAAGCTTCCAGAAATCAACAATATGCCATGACCTCAATGAACAACCTGGCCCTGATGCTGAACGAGGCGCTTGAGCAGTTGCAGAACTCGATGAAGAACGGCAAAAGTGGTAGCGGAAAAGGGAAACAGCCGTCGTTATCGCAGCTGAACAAGATGCAGCAACAGTTGAACCAGAACATGCAGCAGATGCGGGATCAGTTGCAAAAACAGGGTGGAAATATGTCACAAAGTCAGCGTGCCGGCATGAGCGAGCAGCTGGCCAAAATGGCGCGGCAGCAGGAAATGATAAGGCAAGCCCTGCAGGAAATTAATAAAGACGAGAATAAAAATGGTTCCGGAGGAATAGGGAATTTGGATAAAATTTCAAAAGAAATGGAACAAACTGAGAACGATATCGTAAACAGGCGCATAACAGATGAAGTGTTAAAGAGGCAGCAACAGATCCAAACCCGCATGCTGGAAGCGGAAAAAGCTCAGCAACAGAGGGATCAGGATCAGAAGCGTGAAAGTAATGCGGGAAAAGATATGCCTCCAGGATACATTAAGGCGTTGCAGGACTACCAAAAATCGAAAGAAAAACAGACCGAACAAATTAAGACTGTATCTCCGGCACTTAATTTGTACTATAAACAAAAAATAAAATCTTACTTTGATCAACTTAATGCCAAATAACATGCAAGAAGCGAATGTACAAACCAGCGAGCTTTATACTTTACAGCTCCCTTCCAAACCGGAAAGCATAACGCAGCTGGAGCTTTTAATAGAGCAAATAGCAGATAAGCACCAGGTTAGCGAAGATACCTTTGCTAATATGATGACTTGCCTGAACGAGATTGCTATAAACGCGATTGTACATGGCAATAAACTCGATGAGAATAAGAAGGTGATCATCAATGCTGAGGTTGACTCAAAACGCGTTATATGGACGGTAACTGACGAAGGCGAAGGTTTTGATTTCGATCACCTGCCTGATCCAACTGCTGAAGAGAACCTTGAAGCTTTAACCGGTCGTGGCGTTTTCATTGTAAAACAGTTGGCAGATCAGTGCATATTCAACCAAAAAGGAAATGAAGTTGAACTTCATTTTAAAATATAATGCCTTCAATAAACTTCTTTGAAGAGGATATCAGCTTTAAACTAAAAAATAAAACAGCGGTAAAACAGTGGGTAAAAGCCACTATTGAGGCCGAGGGTTACAAGCTAAAAGAACTCAACTACATTTTCTGCTCAGACGAATATTTGCTCAAGATCAACCAGCAGTATTTGGATCATGACACCTATACGGACATTGTCACCTTTGATAATTCAGAAAAAGAGGGAATTATTGAAGGCGATATTTTTATTTCTATCGACCGCATCCGCGAAAATGCCGTAAAATTCAGCTCAGGCGAGGTAAATGAGCTTCACCGGGTGATCATCCACGGAGCACTCCACTTACTTGGCTACCTGGACAAAACGGCAGAAAAAAAGAAGATAATGACAGGCAAAGAGGATCATTATCTCAGTCAGAGAAATTTTACATAATTCAGATTTATATTTTCAGGTAATTGCGGTTTTATAGTGTAATTTTACGCATCACTTAAAAGCGAAACCAAAATTTAATTCGATGAAAATATTAGCAATTTTCCTAACACTTTTATTCGTTGCTCCGGCCTCCGTTTATGATTTCAAGCTGAAAAACATCGACGGCGAGGCTTTCTCATTAGCCAAATACAAAGGCAAAAAAGTACTGATCGTTAACACGGCTTCAAAATGCGGTTTTACCCCACAATATGCCGAGCTGCAAAAATTGGCAGATCAGTATAAAGACAAAGTAGTTGTTGTGGGTTTCCCAGCTAACAACTTCGGTCAGCAGGAACCGGGAAATGCGTTAGAGATCAAATCCTTCTGCCAGAAAAACTATGGAGTTACCTTCCCTTTAAGCCAAAAAATCAGCGTTAAAGGTAATGATATCGATCCATTATTCAAGTATCTGACAGAAGCACCAAATCCTGATTTTACCGGAGAGATCAAATGGAATTTTGAGAAATTCCTGATCGACGAAAATGGTAAACTGATCCACCGTTTCCGTTCACAAACTACACCGCTTTCTCCGGAACTGACAAAGTATTTATAATAAATTCCACCGGGATATTCTACCAGGCTCCCCGATTATATCGGGGGGCCTTTTTTATGGATTAGGCTGATCATCCTTTTTCTTCTGATCGTCTTTCTTTTGCTGATCATTTTGCTTCTGCATATCCTGGGCTTTCTTAATGGAATCCTTCTTAGCTTGCTCCAGCTTTTTCTTTTTCTTAAAAAATCCTTTCAGCAGAAAATTTGATTGGGCCGCCTTAAGGTCTTCATTCAATGTGCCTGTGGTTTTATGCACGTTTGCCATTGTTTTTTGGGCCTGCTTCACTGTGTTTTCCATGTTTTTGGCCATTTGATCGTTATTTATCAGGCGGCCGATACTCCCTTTGCCGTTGTTCACTTTATTAACGATTCCGGCAAGGCCTTCAACCAAGTCGCCCGCATTGTCCGCTATTTTGGTGAATTTGTTAATGATCTTATCTACATCCAGGGGATTAACGCCTGCAAGCTGGTCCCCATTGTTTACCTCCTGATTGCTTGTGTTCCCGCCGGGAGCTATTACTACCAGCTTGTCGCCCATCAATCCATCGCTGCCTATACTTAGTTTCGCATCTTTCTTTATAAACTTCCTTACGTCCTCATTCAGCGTTAGCACCACCTTTACGGTAGTATCGTTTATTATCTGGATATCTTCTACCACGCCCACATTAATGCCCGCAAAACGCGCGTTATTGCCCACTTGGAGCCCATTAACATTTTTGAACATCCCATGCACATTAAAAGTGCTTGAAAAAAGCCCCTTTTTATTCCCGATAAGGAATATAGCGATGATCAGAACTGCAAGTCCTGCCAATGCGAATACGCCAATTTTTATTTTTTGTCCCGATGTCGTTTTCATAATAAAGGTTTAAAAAAATGATCTCACAAACTCGTCCTTTGATTTCTTTATCTCATCAAAAGGCCCTTCCGCCACATACTCACCATCTTTCATTACTACTACACGGTCGGCCGTGATTTCGGCACATTCCATATCGTGTGTAATGATGATCGAGGTGGTTTTATATTTCTTCTGCATTTTAAGTATCAGCTGACTTATTTCCCGCGAGGTGATCGGATCCAACCCGGTAGTCGGTTCATCATAAAGCATGATCTCCGGCTTGACGATCAACGTCCTGGCCAAGCCAACCCGCTTACGCATCCCTCCAGACAGATCGGAGGGCATTTTATCGATAGCATCCATCAATCCTACACCATCAAGCACCTCTTCAACCCGTTGGTCTATTTCAGCCTGATCTCTTATTTTAAGTACTCTCGTTAGCGGAAATTCCAAATTTTCCCTTACCGTCATCGAATCATACAAAGCGCCGCTCTGGAACAGGAAGCCTATTTTAGTACGCAATTCCTTTAACTGCTTTTCATTCATGCCGGCTACCTCATCACCAAAAACGGTCAGTTCACCTTCATCCGGCAGCAGCATGCCTACAATACATTGAATAGTAACCGATTTGCCCGTACCAGATTTGCCCAGTATAACTACATTCTCTCCGCTATGTACATCAAGGTTGATGTTTTTCAAAATCTCCTTGCCAACAAATGATTTCTTCAACCCTTTGATATGGATCACGACCTCGCCCTGCTTATCAGGCGATTTCTTCGGTTTCTCGTGACTTTTTACGTTTTCCATATTAGCTGTATAAGAAGATATTGCTGATCTGCACAACTATGGCATCGATAACGAATATCCACAACGATGCAGCCACTACAGCCGAATTAGCAGCCAGGCCTACGCTTTCTGTCCCTTTATTTGAATTGTATCCTTTGTAACAGCCTATGAAGCCTATTACAAAGCCGAAAAAGATAGTCTTGAGAAAGGCAGGCACAAAGTCAACGAAATCGATCGAACCCACACATTTATGGAAATAAAGCAGAGCGCTTACCTTACCGGATATATTGATAGCCAGGAAGCCCCCTATCAGGCCCAAAACATCTCCCAGCAGGGTAAGCAGCGGAACCATAAACGTGGTGGCCAGTATGCGGGTTACGACAAGGTATTGCATGGGATTGGCACCTGATACATCCATGGCATCTATTTGCTCGGTCACCTTCATACTGCCCAGCTCGGCACCTATTCCGGATGCGATTTTGCCCGCGCAAATAATTGCGGTGATCACCGGACCAATTTCCCTTATTATGGAAACAGCCAGCGTTTTGGGCAGCATACTCGCCGCCCCAAAATCAACAAGGGTTGGCCTTAGCTGTAATGCTAAAACCAACCCCATTATAAATGCTGTTGTTCCGACAAGTGTGAACGACTTATAGCCTATTTCGTAGCACTGGCGTACCAGCTCCGACCACTCGAAGCCCCCACGGAACACATTTCTAAAAAATCCTTTTAAAAATATGACCTGATCGCCGCTTCCTTCAAGCCACTTTTTCCATCCCGGTAATGCCTGTTCTGTCATAGGTAATTGATTGGTTGCCAGTTATAAACAATTCGATCGCGAATTGTTTGGCAGTTCAAGAACCTTTGGCCCGGGCAGGCCCGTTTATCTCATTGGGACTTCCATGATCAAAATGCGTGACTGTTTTAGGGTTTCAACGGCAAATGAACTTACATCTTCAACACCTAGAGCATCCCTTTTGTTTAGATTGGTGCCTTCCACGGTTATTTGACCTTCTATTACGAAGATATAAGCACCGTTTCCGGGGATTTGGATATCGTACTTTACCTGTTGTCCCGGTTCAAAATCGCCCATAGAAAATATGGCGTCCTGATTGATCCATAAGGCTTCGCCACCTTTTACCGGCGATACCAATGTGGTAAACCGGTTAGGCTTTAAATCCTCAATAAAGCTTTTCTGGTCGTACCTAGGTTCAATGTTCATCTCCTTTGGGAAAAGCCATATCTGCAGGGTATTCGATTCTTCAGTTTTTGAGTGATTGTATTCTGAGTGCTGTATACCGGTACCTGCCGACATTACCTGCACTTCACCGGCCGTAATCACACCGATATTGCCCATGCTATCGCGATGCTCTAAAGCACCGGAAATAGGGATGGTGATGATCTCCATATTATCGTGCGGGTGCGTACCAAAACCGGTGCCCCCTGCAATGATATCGTCGTTCAATACCCTTAATGCACCGAAATGCACTTTAGCAGGATTATAATAGGGGCCAAAGCTGAATGAGAAATTAGCTTTTAACCAACCGATGTCATTATGCCCGCGTTCGTTAGCAGGGTGAATTGTTTTTTTCATGATTTAATAATTTCCTCCAAATTATATGTTTAAACATACAATATTTATTCCACAATTTCAGATTGCTTACTTTTGCATAAAATTATGAACTTATTATGTCAAATAAGGCAATCATAGCAGGTGCTAGCGGACTAATTGGCAGTAAATTGCTGAATATACTGCTGTACGAGTCTTACTATGATGAAGTTCTGATTTTAGTGCGAAAGGAGTTACCGGTCAGTAATAAAAAGCTGGTACAATTGGTAATCGATTTTGACAAGTTGGACGATCATGCCGTAGCAGTAACCGGTCATGCCATATTCTGTTGTTTAGGCTCGACTCAAAAAAAGACACCTGATCTTGCGGTTTATCGTAAGATCGATCATGATTATCCGTTAAAACTGGCGCAATTAGCCAGGCAAAATGGCGTTGAACAATTCCATTTGGTATCATCTATTGGGGCCAATAGTCAGTCATCTAATTTTTATACAAAGATGAAAGGCGAAACGGAAGCTGATATCGAACAAGAGAAGATGAAATGCCTGCATATTTACCGGCCATCTTTTTTGGTGGGAGCCCGAAATGAGTCGAGGCCCAGGGAGCGCTTCTTTTTAGGATTGATGAAACTGATCAACCCTTTACTGGTTGGAAGCCTGAGAAACTATAGGAGCATCCCTGCCGAAACAGTGGCCAGGGCAATGTTCAATGAATCAATAAAGAAACAGGAAGGTGTATTTGTACACTCTTCCGAAAAAATAAAATTATTAGCGTGAGTACGTATCTATCTGCCGAAAATTTAGGTCATTCATTTCATGACCACTGGCTGTTTAAAAACCTGACCATCGGCATCAACCGTGGTCGCCGGGTAGCGCTGGTGGGCGTGAATGGCGCAGGAAAGTCTACCCTATTGAAGTTACTGGCCGGGCAATTTTTACCCGTTGAAGGTAAAGTGGTGCAGGCGCGCGATCTGCGCATGGGGTACCTGGAGCAGGACCCTACCTTTGACAAGACGCATACCATCAGCGACTATATCTTTCATTCAGATAATAAGCAGCAGCAGCTCATAAGAGAGTATGAGAATTTGCTGGAGAATGACCCAAACAATACTAAGGCTATAGATAAAGTCACCGAAGAGATCAGTAATCTGAATGCCTGGGAATATGAGTATAAGATCAAGACCATTTTAGGTCGATTGGATATTCATCATCTCGATCAAAAAATAGATACGTTATCGGGTGGTCAGCGTAAGCGCCTTGCCTTAGCGCGTTTGCTAATAGAAGAGCCGGATGTGTATCTACTGGATGAGCCAACAAACCATTTGGACATCGATACCATTGAGTGGCTGGAAAAACTACTGACCGAAGGTGCAAACACCATCGTAATGGTAACGCACGACCGGTATTTCCTGGATAATGTGTGTAACGAAATACTGGAGCTGGACAATGGCAAGGTTATCCCCTACAATGGCAATTATGCCCATTACCTGGAGAAGAAAGCCGAACGTGAGGCAGAATCAGAAGCACAGTTTCAAAAGAATTCCAACCTGCTGCGTAAAGAATTGGAATGGATGCGCAGGCAACCGCAAGCGAGAGGCACCAAATCTAAAGCGCGTATAGACGCTTACTACGATCTGGAAGAGAAGACTAAGAATGCCGGCATTAAAGGAAAGGTTGAACTGAGTGTGAAAACATCCCGCCAGGGAAATAAAATATTAGAGCTGCATCATTTATATAAAGCATTCAACAATCATTCGCTGGTTGCTGATTTTAATTATGTGTTCAAAAAAGGCGATAGGATTGGATTGGCTGGTAAGAATGGCAGTGGCAAGTCTACCCTACTGAATATGATCACCGGCAATTTACAACCCGACAAAGGTGAGATAGTGCCGGGTGAAACAACCGTGATGGGCTACTTTCATCAATCGGGAATGAGCTTTAAGGAAGATGAGCGGGTGATTGATGTGGTAAAAAACGTAGCTGAGTTTATCACGATGGCTGATGGGAAGACTATTTCTGCTTCAGCATTATTAACGCTGTTCTTATTCCCGCCTAAGAAACAACATGGTTTTATAGCCAATTTGAGCGGTGGTGAGAAAAAGCGCTTGCAGCTGCTCCAGATATTGATGAAGAATCCAAACTTCCTGATACTGGATGAGCCTACCAACGACCTGGATATTGACACCTTAAATGTACTGGAAGAGTTCCTGACTAATTTTACAGGAGTGCTCATGTTAGTATCGCATGACCGCTATCTATTGGATAAACTCACCGAACAACTATTCATTATGGAGGGCGATGGCCATGTTAAGGTATACAATGGTAATTATTCATCCTATCGTTATGAACTGGAAATAGCTAAGCAACAGGCAAAAAAAGCCATCATTGAAGAGAAGATCGAACCCAAAACTCAGCCTAAGAAGAATAAGTTAGCCTTTAAAGAATTAAAAGAACTGGAGAATTTAGATAAAGAAATTGCGGAGATCGAAATTAAGATCAAAGCTTTAACAGAAGAGCTTAACTCAGGTTTATCAGACCATCAGCAGCTAAGTGAAATAGCACAAAAGATTGCCGCTCTGAATAGCCAACTGGATGAGAAAAGCATCCGCTGGATAGAATTAACCGAACTAAACGAAGCATAATTATGAAGCTTTCAGATATCATAGCATCTATCGGCGTGATCATTTTATTGATTGCTTTCCTGTTAAACCTGTATAAAAAGCTTTCTGCGGACAGCAAGACGTATAGTTTAATGAATTTCATTGGCGCTAGTATATGCTGCTTTGCTTCGTGGATGGTTAGCTTCTACCCTTTTGTGATATTGGAAGGCGTGTGGGGCTTTGTTGCGTTAGTATCATTATTTAAAGTTCCACGTGGAACATCGGGTAATTGAATGTAATTTTGTGTGTTCCACGTGGAACATGGAGGTGAAATGTTTAAGAAATATGATGTAATAGTTGTGGGTGCCGGCCATGCCGGATGTGAGGCAGCTGCCGCGGCGGCTAACCTTGGCTCTTCTGTTTTATTAATCACCATGAATATGGGGACCATAGCTCAGATGAGTTGTAACCCGGCTATGGGCGGTGTGGCCAAGGGACAAATAGTGCGCGAAATAGATGCGATGGGCGGATACTCCGGAATTATAGCTGACAAAACTACCATACAATTCCGCATGCTTAACCTTTCAAAAGGACCGGCAATGTGGAGCCCGCGTACACAGAACGACCGTATGCGCTTTGCTGAGGAATGGCGTCTGGCTTTGGAGAGAACCCCCAACGTCGACTTCTGGCAGGACATGGTATCTTCGTTAATAGTAAAAGGGAATACTATTAAAGGCGTGCGTACATCATTAGGTGTAGAGATAGAATGTGATGCTGTAGTTCTGACAAATGGAACTTTCTTAAACGGAGTGATCCATATCGGTGAGAAGAAATTTGGCGGCGGTCGCACAGGCGAAAAAGCAGCTACAGGGTTAACCGAACAATTAGTTGAGTTAGGCTTCGAAGCCGGCAGAATGAAGACCGGTACCCCACCCCGTGTAGACGGCCGCACGTTAAACTACAGTGTGATGGAAGAGCAATGGGGCGATGAAACTGCCGGACGCTTTTCCTTTACTGATGTGGAGCGCCCAACCGAACAACGCTGTTGCTGGATCACCTATACCAATACTAGTGTACATGAGACACTAAAAGAAGGCTTTGAGAAGTCTCCTATGTTCACGGGCCGTATTAAAGGGTTAGGCCCGAGATATTGCCCTTCTATTGAAGATAAGATAAACCGTTTTGCCGAACGCGACCGCCACCAGATATTTGTTGAACCAGAAGGATTCAATACAGTTGAGATCTATGTAAATGGTTTCTCAACTTCGCTTCCTGAAGACGTGCAATACAAAGCACTCACACAAATACCAGGTTTTGAAAAAGCAAAAATGTTCAGGCCCGGTTATGCAATAGAATACGATTACTTCCCGCCTACTCAATTAGGCCTAACATTAGAAACTAAACTAGTGAAGAACCTCTTCTTCGCCGGCCAGATAAATGGAACTACCGGTTATGAAGAAGCGGCATCACAAGGCTTCATCGCCGGCATCAATGCCCACCAAAAAGTTCAAGACAAACATGAGCTAATTATGAAGCGCTCTGAATCATACATCGGTGTGCTAATCGACGACCTGGTAACCAAGGGTACTGAAGAACCTTATCGCATGTTCACTTCCCGTGCTGAGCATCGTCTATTACTACGCCAGGATAATGCCGACATTCGGCTTACTCCTATCGGTTACGAATTGGGTCTGATCAGTGAGGATCGAATCAATAAGGTAAACAATAAAGTGAAAGATTCGGACGATATTGTGTCTTACACTAAAAATGTATCGGTCGAAGCAACATCAATTAATCCGTTATTGGAAGAATTAGGCACTGCTCCACTAAATCAAAATGTGAGATTCTTTAATTTGCTAAGTCGTCCACAAGTTTCATTTGATGACCTGAGAAAAGCCAACGAATCCATCAATGAACTACTTTCAAAATACGATAAAGAAACTATCGAGCAAGCTGAAATAAAAATCAAATATGAGAGTTATTTTGAGAAGGAATTAGACATCGTAGAAAAGATGCGAAAGATGGAAGATAAAGAGATCAATCCTGAATTCAACTATCATGGTCTTGTCTCTCTGTCGAAAGAAGCCCGTGAAAAACTGATGAAAATAAAACCGCGCACTTTGGGGCAAGCGTCACGCATTTCGGGGGTATCACCGTCGGATATTTCGGTTTTAATGATACATATTGCTAAATAATTATAAATTATTGATTATCAATCAATTATAAATATTCGATTAAAGCGGCTTTTTTTAATTCTGAATGATAATCTTCATTAAACAATAAAAATCGTTTATAAGGCTTAAAAATGAGGCTAAATAAAAAGAGTGCTTTTTCACCCCTGAAACTACTGGTTTTTTTTACTGCATTGTTAATAATTGGCTGCGCCAGCATGCAAAAGCCTCAAGGTGGTCCAAAAGATCGTACCCCACCAAAATTATTAAAGGCGACTCCGCCAAACATGACCCGGAATTTTTCCGCCAAGCAAATCCAGCTCGAGTTTGACGAATATTTTAGTTTAAAAAACCAGGCACAGGAGATCACCATAAGCCCCGCCCTTGACAAGACACCGAATATTAAGGTCAGTCAAAAGTCTATCATCATCGATTTCAAAAAAGACACGCTTTTAAAAAACACAACATACGTTATAAACTTTGGAAAATCGATAGCCGACTTGAATGAAGGAAACGTGCTCGACAATTTCACCTACGTTTTCTCTACCGGTCCTCACATCGACTCGTTAAGTATTGCGGGCAACGTACAAAACCTGATGACCCAGGAAAAAGAAAAGCAGGTAACTGTGATGTTATTTCCGCTGAACAAAGACACTCTTTGGGCCAAAAAGAAACCAAGCATTTTTACGGTTACAGATACCTCCGGTAACTTCACCCTAAATAACCTGCACGATGGTGACTATCGCATTTATGCACTAAAGGAAAAAACGCCAAACAGGATATATGATAAGGATGATGAATTAGTAGCATTTCTCACCGCCCCTATTCACCTGACAAAAGACACCGCAAATATTCATCTTAATTTGTTCAGACAAGACCCCGACAAATTCCGGGTAGAAAAGCGTTTCGATTCTGATGGGAAAATGTTTTTTGCATTCAATAAACCTATAGAAAATCCTTCAGCAAGAATTCTGTTCCCATCAGCACTTGATAAAGAGAAAATAGTAGATTTTAATAAGACCAGGGATACAGCCTACGTCTTCATGAAAAACATGGACTTTGACTCTATAAAGGTTGAATTCTCACAAAACAAGGTGCCTATTGACACTATAGCGCTACGTAAAGGCCGCAAGGAAGCATTTGACCACAATATAGCTTTGAAATATAATACAACATCTGATAACAAGATCAAGGCGGGCACAACACTGGTTGTTACAACCGGCTCTCCGATTCAAACTGTCGATAATTCGCTGGTAACGTTAAACGAAGACTCTACCAATGTTGCTAACTACACTATAACGAAAGATACGGCCACCATGCGAAGGCTTACTTTTAACTATAAATGGAAACCTAACAGTCATTATGACTTGATATTTAATGAGGGCGCCCTGACCAGCATTTATGGTGATAAAAACAAGAAATTTCTGAAGCAGATTCAAGTAGATAAACCTGATAATTACGGTCCATTAACGCTAAAGGTGACTGTACCAGATACTTCAAAAGGCTATGTGATAGAGTTAATGGACAATCAAAAAGACGTCGTCCACAGGTATCCTATAACCAAAAGCGGCAATGTGGTTTACAAGAATTACCCGATAGGCAAGTATTATGTTAGGGTTATTTATGACGATAACAAGAACGGCAAATGGGACAGCGGCAACATCAAGAAGCGTACCCAGCCTGAAAATGTATGGATCTACTCCAAGCAGATCACGCTGCGGTCAAACTGGGAGGCAGAGGAACCGATAGATATCCCTAAAGAGCCGTCGACTCATTAAACCAGCCTGAATACATAATATAGTTATGTGGTAATTGCCGCAGCATATCCTTTTGTTCCTGTGTAAGCGGTTTTATCTTTTTGGCCGGTGTACCTGCATAAAGGTACCCAGATTCACAAATGGTCTTCTCTAATACAACTGAGCCTGCTCCTATGATCACAACTTCTTCTACTACAGCATGATCCATCACGATAGCTCCCATGCCCACTAAGACGTGATCTTTAAGCGTGCAACCATGCACTAAGGCATTATGTCCTATTGAAACATTATTCCCTATTTCGGTATATGCTTTCAGGTAAGTAGCGTGTATCACAGCTCCATCTTGTATATTGGTGTTGTTGCCTATTTTGATATAATGCACATCACCCCTGATCACCGCATTAAACCAAACAGAGCAGTTATCACCCATAGTTACATCACCCACTATAGTGGCATTTTCAGCAATGAAGCAATTGCTTCCCCATGTTGGGTTTTTATCTTTTACAGGCAGTATAACAGGCATATATTTTAATTAGTGAATGAGCGATTGAGTGAATTAGTGATTTTTGTATTGGGTGATATTTTTATTTATGTTTGGGTACAAAATTAGCGGAAATAGCTCAGTCGGTAGAGCATCAGTTTCCCAAACTGAAGGCCGCGGGTTCGAATCCCGTTTTCCGCTCTTTTCTACAACCACCACCCAATCTCCAAATGCACTTTCTTCCGGTCTTTATAGAAAAGGTTTAAGGAGATTTTAATGGCTTTTACCTTCCACTCTAAAGCTATATCTCCGTGCTTCACATCTTCTTCTTGTTTTGACTCTCCAAAAATACTGATTAGATGTACTTTTGTCTTCTCAAAAATAGCTTCGGCATCAGTATCTTCCGATAAGAAATCTATTGATTCAAATGATTTGGTATCACCGTTTTGTTTATGGTTCCAGCAAATGGTTTTAAAATATAAGTTTAAACCATTTAATATGGATTTCTCTCCCCAGTGATAAATAACCCTATCAGAGCGGTACTCCTTCTTGATATACTTTTTATCAAACTCTATATCCGAACCCCATTTTATAAAAAATGCGTCCTCAAATAGTACACCATCGGCAATTACCTTAACACTATCAGTTGGCGCAGCTTCCGGTTCAGGCTTCCTTTTAAAACGTGAAAAAAATGTCATTAAATATTTTTAGTTCCGTTGTAAGACGCAATTATAAGGCCAGGCGTGAACAACTTAATTCATTTATTACATTAAAATACCGTATCATGAACCGATTCAGCATGAACCTTGTAATCTGTAGTATAATGTAATCCTCTGCTTTCTTTTCTCAGCATTGCTGATTTAATTACAATATAAGAAACCTGTATCAGGTTGCGCAGCTCGCAAAGTTTTACAGATATTTTAGTCCGTTTGTAAAACTCTTCTGTTTCTTCATATAACAAATGCAGGCGGCGCATAGCTCTCTCCAGTCTGAAATCAGATCTAACTATGCCTACATAATCACTCATCATCTTTTGCATTTCTCTTAGATTATGCGTCACCAGGATATCTTCATTGGATAACTGAACACCATGCTCATCCCAATCAGGGATGCCATCAGGTAGTACATTATTATTAAATTGTTCTATTGCATCTTTATAAATACGGTCAGCAAATACAAGTGCCTCCAATAACGAATTAGAAGCCAAACGATTAGCTCCATGCAAACCTGTTGAAGAACATTCACCACAGGCATATAAATTCAATATAGAAGATTTACCAGCATGATCAACCATAATACCGCCACACATATAATGGCATGCCGGTGCTACAGGTATCATATCCTTGGTCATATCTATACCTATATCCAAACACTTGGCATAGATGTTTGGAAAATGTGCCAGTATATCAGCTTTACTACGGTGCCTTATATCCAGGTAAACATAATCTTCACCTGATTTCTTTATCTCAGCATCAATTGCCCTCGCTACAATATCTCTTGGAGCCAATGATTTACGCTCATCATATTCCTGCATAAATTCCTGGCCATTGGTACGTTTTAGTATTCCTCCAAAACCACGTACAGCTTCTGAGATTAAAAAAGAAGGATATTCACCCGGATTATATAAAGCTGTAGGGTGGAATTGAATAAACTCCATATTCCTAACTTTTCCTTTTGCTCTATATACCATTGCAACGCCATCACCGGTAGCAATAGTTGGATTAGTAGTAATGGAATAAATATGTCCAGCACCCCCTGAGGCCATTACCGTAACCTTCGATAATATCTTTTCAACATGACCATTCAAGGTATTTAATACATATACGCCATAACAAGTAATATCATCACTTGACTTATCTACAAACTCTCCTAAATGATGCTGGGTGATCAGGTCAACCGCAAAATAATGTGTCAGGATAGTAATATTAGGGTTTTGATGTATCTGATCTAATAACGACCGTTCAATCTCCCACCCTGTAATATCCTTATAATGTAATACCCTGAATTCTGAATGACCACCCTCTTTTGCCAGGTCATACATCCCCTCATTGGTCTTATCAAAGTTGGTTCCGTAGTCAATAATTTCACGAATTCTTTCAGGACCTTCTTCAACTACGATCTCTACCGTTTCTTTATCACAAAGTCCGTCGCCGGCAATTAAAGTGTCTTCAATATGTTTTTCAAAGGAATCTTCTTTTTTATCCACAACCACCGCGACACCTCCCTGGGCATACTTAGTGTTAGACTCGTCTTCGTTTGATTTTGTAACTATCAGAACTTTACCGTGCTTCGCAGCCTTTAGTGCAAAACTCAATCCTGCAATGCCCGAACCTATCACCAAAAAATCTGCTGTCCTAGTCATATAGATGTATAATATTGTGTAAAAATAGTGCTTATGTTAGAAAGCGCCCTAAAACGTGTTAATTTTGTGTAAGTAAAAAAACAATAAATTATTAAGCAGTGGATAACGATGTTTTCTCGCCCAATTCTAAATAATCTTTACCGTACTTTTGAGATTAATAAAGACACTAATCAACATTTTACACCCCGTTAACTTATTAACAAAAATGTTTTAAAATAAAATTAAGCGAAATATACCCGTCTTAAAATCAAAAAAATACATTACAAAAGACACGGTTTTTTTGTTAATAAAAATGTAAAACTTACTATTCATATATCTTGTATCACTACTTTTAAACAGAATTAACACACCAATAACAATAGCTTTTTATTTTAATTAAAAATGATTGTTATTATTTGAATTGTTGAAATGGATACCTTAGCAGAAATAAACCTGAAAGGATTTGTGGAGGAATATATCGATCCGACGCTTGACCTTTTTGAAGAAATCGAGAAATTAAAAAAAGAAAAGAATGCAGTTGTTTTGGCCCACTATTACCAGGAGCCCGACATACAGGATATTGCTGACTATATTGGCGACAGCCTGGGATTATCTCAGCAGGCAGCCAAAACAGACGCTGATATCATTGTATTTGCCGGTGTGCACTTCATGGCCGAAACAGCGAAGATATTATCACCAGAAAAGAAGGTTTTGTTACCTGATGTGAAAGCAGGTTGTTCATTAGCAGACAGCTGTCCGCCGCACCTGTTCAGGAAGTTTAAAGAGAATTATCCCGATCATTTGGTGATCACCTATGTGAATTGTACAGCTGAACTAAAAGCATTGAGCGATATCGTTTGCACATCAAGCAATGCAGTGGCGATAGTAGAAAGCTTACCGAAAGATCAGAAGATCATTTTCGGACCGGATAAAAACCTGGGAGCTTATGTGGCTAAGAAAACGGGACGTGATTTAGTTTTATGGAACGGTGCCTGTATGGTTCACGAGATATTCTCGAGAGAGAAGATCACTAAATTGAAAGAGCGCTACCCTAATGCAAAATTACTGGCACATCCTGAATGCGAGGATGTGATACTGAAAATGGCTGATTACATAGGTTCGACAACTGGTTTGTTGAAATATGCCACTAAAAGTCCTGAAAAGGAATTTATAGTAGCAACCGAATCAGGCATTATTCACCAGATGCAAAAGGAGAATCCGGATAAAGTATTCATTCCGGCGCCGCCAAATAATAATTGTGCATGCAATGATTGCCCGCACATGAAAAGAAATACACTGGAAAAATTATACCTGTGTATGAAAAATGAGCTGCCTGAAGTAACTGTACCGGCAGATATTATAAAAAGAGCTGTGAAACCGATTGAAAGGATGCTGGAGATATCGGCTCAGTTAGGTCTATAAAAACCAAAATTTTTTTCCGCCTTCGGCGGTATGTAGCAGAGTAAGAAAAATTATGTTCGAAAATAGCGAAAGAACAAGTATAGAATCGTTGGGCGAATTTGGGTTGATCGATCATTTGACAAAAATGATTAAGATAAAACAGCCGGGTACCAAAAAAGGTATTGGTGACGATGCCGCGGTTATTGATTTTGAGGGGAAGAAAGCATTGATTTCAACCGATATGTTGCTGGAAGGCATTCATTTTGATTTGGCGTACACACCACTGAAGCATCTAGGCTATAAATCTGTCCAGGTAAACCTGAGTGATATTTATGCGATGAATGGCACTGCGAGCCAGGTTACTGTTTCAATAGGCATTTCAAGTAAATTCCCGCTCGAGGCGGTTGAAGAACTTTATGAAGGTATCTACCTGGCCTGCGAAAAATATAATGTTGACCTGGTCGGCGGTGATACTACATCATCAAGGCAGGGACTGGTGATCAGTGTGACCTCTATAGGCTATGCCGATGAGCAAGATATTACATATCGTAATACCGCTAATGAAGGAGATCTGATCTGTGTTTCGGGTGATTTGGGCGGGGCCTACGTTGGCTTGCAATTATTAGAACGTGAAAAACTGGTATATATAGAGAACCCGAACGTTCAACCTGATCTGGAAGGAAAGGACTATATTGTTGAACGTCAGCTGAAACCGGAAGCTAGGAAAGATGTTGTAGAATTGCTGAAAGATCTGAAGATAAAACCGACTGCAATGATCGATATATCAGACGGCTTAGCCTCAGAAGTATTACATATTTGCAAGCAGAGTAATAAGGGCTGTAATATTTATGAAGATAAAATTCCGCTTGACCCGATGACTTATGAAACTGCCCGCGAATTTAACTTAGACCCGACAGTTTGTGCGTTGAGCGGTGGTGAAGATTATGAATTATTATTCACCATAAAGCAGGCGGATTATGAGAAAATAAAGCTGATGATGGATATTTCGGTCATCGGTCATATTACGGAGCCTTCTGCAGGATGTAATTTGGTCACCCGGTCAGGGAATGTTCATGCCATAACCGCACAGGGATGGAATGCATTTAAAAGCTGATATTTTTTAATATTTAATAATATAAAATAAAAAGGCCAACCTTATGAAAAAGATTTTTTTGATGGCATTGATATGCCTTGGCTTCACGCAACTGTGGGCGCAACAAGGAGTTATATTTAAGATAAAATACCTGCCAAATAAGAGCTACAAAACCAACGTGAGTGTGGATATGAAGGCCAATGTCACAGCTACCGGAGACCCGCAGATACTGGACAAACTAAAAGAGCAGGGTATAACACAACCTGTAAACGCCAATTTGTCGATTGCTTTGGGTGGCGTAATGAAGACGGGCGCGCTTGCTGCAGATAAATCTGTGCCAGTAAATATGGATTATAAAATCAACAACATTTCAGTTTCAGCGAATGGTAATCAGGTACCTATTCCACCGAAAGCGACTGAAAAGGATATCAAATTGTCTGGTCATATCAGCCAGGATTGGAAGATTAAAATTGATTCTGCAGATGGCAAAGCGGTGGCCGATAGTGCACAACAGAAGATGGAGCAAATGATGAACATGGTGCAAAAAAATATCCAATTTCCGGATAAACCATTAAAACCCGGAGATACGTTTACGCAAAATGTGCCAATGAACATTCCTGTAAAAGAGGGTAATAACATAAAAATCGATGCTGGGGTAACTTATAAACTGGTAAAAATTGCCGACGGTAAGGCTTATTTTGATCTGACGCCAACTTTCAATATGAATCTTGTTATCGGCAAGGTATCTGTTGTTATGACCGGAACCGGAACCGGCTCGATGGTTTACAGCATAAAAGATAGTTTCCCAACATCAAAAGAAGGCAACATCAATGTAAAACTAAAGGTAACATCACCTAAAATAAATGTTGATGGTACTGCGGTTGTTACTTCGAAGTATGATTGTGTGATAAACTAGAAGGTCATTCCCCATCTTCAATAAACTTCTGATCCAACTGCTTATTGGCCTTGGCACCAAGGCCTTTTATTTTTTCGGCTGTTTTGGTCAGGTTACCATTGCCCTCGGTTAGTTTATTGATGGCGCTGTCATAGGCAGTCTGGCTTTGTTTAATATTTTTGCCTATACTTTCCATATCACCAACAAAGCCCACAAACTTATCATACATAGCTCCACTCAGGCGGGCAATTTCGAGTACATTACGGTTTTGACGCTCCTGTTTCCATATGCTGGAAATGGTGCGTAACGTAGCCAGCAGAGTGGATGGACTTACGATCACAACGCGTTTTTCCCATGCATCACTAAACAACTCAGCGTCCAACTGTACCGCAAAGCTGAAAGAGGATTCTATTGGGATAAAAAGCAACACAAAATCTGGTGAATTGATTTGATAAAGGTCATGGTAATTTTTGGAAGACAGTCCATTCACATGGCCCCTGATAGATTCTACGTGAGCTTTGGAAAATAGCTTCCGGTCATCTTCGCTTTCGGCGTTAACCAGCCGTTCATAAGCCACCAGGGAAACCTTGGAATCGATAATTAAATGTTTCTCGTCTGGCAGGTCAATGATAACATCCGGCTGTAAACGGCTTCCGTCCGCAGATATTAAACTCGCCTGCATACGGTATTCGCGGTCTCTAACCAATCCTGAGCGTTCCAATACACGCTCAAGAATCACCTCGCCCCAGTTACCTTGTTTTTTGCTATCTCCTTTTAGGGCTTTGGTCAGGTTTTGCGCTTCATTGCTGATCAGCTTATTCAACTCCATCAGCTGTGATATTACACCTTTTAGTGTATTTCGCTCCGCAGCCTCCATGTTGTAAACCTTGTCCACTTTTTCCTCGAAAGCTTTGATATTTTCCTTTAGCGGATTGAGTAAGATATCCAGGTTGGTTTTGTTGGTTTCAACAAATTTCTGAGATTTTTCGTCCAGCAGTTTATTGGCAATATTTTGAAACTCGAGCTGAAATTTTTGTTGTATTTCCTGTATAGATCTTTCCTGTTCTGATAAGCGTTCCCGTTGTGCTTTAAAGGCTTCTTCAGCTTTGGCCATGCGGTTCTTTTCACCAAGTAATTCCGAGTTCAGATTGGTAACAGCCTGATCGTACCGCACACGCTCTTCCTGCAATAATTTATCTGCCTTATCTCTTTCCGATATCAAGCCCGCAGCCCGTTCTTCAGCTTTAGCCAAACCAATTTGCAATTTGTTGTTTTCGTCACGGAGACGCTGCAATTCTTCTTCTGATACCCCATTAACCCCTTTAGGTTTTTGCAGGAACAGCACAACAGCAATGATCAATATTATGACGGCAACGACGATAGGAACCACACTCATTTTGATAAAAATTTTAGCAAAACGAAGGTAGGAAATTTAAAATATGAGGAGAAATTATTTTGCTATCACTGTTTTTTCTTGTTCAGTGAATCGGCAATGTAGGGCGATGAGAGGTTGTTTTTGGGAGTATCTATTGTACTGAATTTGGAAGAGGAGCTTCCGGTAACTCCGGCACTCGTTGCTTTAAAACTATCGATATGTAATGAGCCGCCGCCCAGCTTGGCATCACAAGAAGCGTCACTATTGACATTGTCAGGTGCCCCGGTGCAGGCCATAACCGCAATAGAAATAAACAAACCAAATATCAACAACCACTTTCCCATCATAAATAGAACAGTGGTTATCTGTTATGGTTTTAATAAGATGAATTCAGGATTATTTGGCCTTTTCCACGCGTAGGCCTACATCGTTTACTTCGTGCAATGGATTATCGCGCATATTCTGCTCTATACTGAAGGTATAAGTGCCTTTCTCAGGGAATTTGAAGTTAGTTAGAGCAGAAACCTGGTAGCTATACAAATTACCAGACCCCTTTCCCAACCATTCGCCATCCAGATCGGCCAGTTTGATCTCGAAACGGGTAGTGCCTTTCAACTTAGGGCCACTTTTATGGAGCAGGACAAATATATTGGAGTATTTGTACTCGCCGGTTACTCTCAGGTTGATATAGATATTATAAGGTATCGAGTTATCGGTGATTTTTACCTCATTTTTTACAGCATTAGCATACGACCAGTTATGATTATCGATCGGTGTGTTCTGATCAACGATCATATTAGGATCGGTACAACCATTCAGAAAAAGCATGGCCAAAACAGGCAATGCAGCAAAAAATAAATTACGAGCCGCTTTCATTCCCCTTGTTCTGGTCGTTCCGGTTATTCCTGTTCGGTTTAAAACGGCGTTTGTTACGGTTCTGGTTATTCTGGCCATTGTTCTTGTTAGCTTCTGCTGTTTGCTCTTTTGGCTGCTGTTGTGGAGCACCTGTGTTTTGCGGCTGCCTGTTATCGGGGTTCCTGTTTTTATTCTTGTTCTTATTTTTATTCTTGTTGCGGTTACGCTCATCCAGGCGGGTGAGGCTATCCTGTCCAACAACATTTTCGTAGTCAAGAACTTTTGCCGGCTTGGTTTCTATCTCAACACTTTCGCCCAGGTCCTCAGGAATAATACCTTCCCTGTTTTGTTGTTGTATTTCTTTTACGCGGTCAATCTCCAATGGCACCCAGTTATCATCCATTGGGTAGCTAAACCACATTAGCTTTTTAAAGATATCCGTTTTCTGCAAACGGGCGTCGCCTCTTTCGGTCCTCAATATATTCACATTATCCGGAATATATTTCAGCGCGTCCATATAGGTATCCAGCTCGTAATTGAGGCAGCATTTTAATTTACCGCACTGACCAGCCAGTTTTAAAGTATTCAGAGAAAGATTCTGATAACGTGCCGCTGAGGTAGAAACGGTTTTGAAGTCAGTCAACCAGGTTGAGCAGCAAAGCTCACGCCCGCATGATCCAATTCCACCCAAACGACTTGCTTCCTGCCTCATCCCAATCTGCCTCATCTCGATCCTGATTCTGAAAGACTCAGCCATCTTTTTGATCAGCTCGCGAAAATCGACGCGGCCTTCGGCTGTATAATAGAAGGTCGCTTTGGTTTTGTCGCCCTGGTAATCCACATCACTGATCTTCATAGACAGGCCGAGTTCTAAGGCCAGTTTTCGCGTTTTGTGCATGGTTTCCCATTCCAGCTCTTTGGCAGCTTTCCACTTGTCAACATCAGCCGGAGTGGCTTTCCGATAAATCTTTTTGGTAATGTCTGCTTCGTTTACATGGCGTTTCACCATCTGCATACGAACCAATTCTCCGGTTACAGATACGTGGCCCACGTCGAAGCCCCCGGTAGGAGTTTCAACCACCACCAGTTCACCGGCCTCAAGGTATATATTATCGTTATTGACATAAAAGTCCTTGCGCGAACCTTTAAACTTCACTTCGATAATAGAAAAAGGCCTATAATTTGCCGGCATGTCCATATTAGACAGCCAGTCGTAAACATCTAATTTGCTGCAGCCGTTAGTAAGGCATGAGCCATTACTTTTACAGCCGGCGGGGGTACAACCGCCTGATGAGCAACTTCCACATCCCATAGTTTAGTTTGGTATATAATGAGTCCCCTGGGGGAGCGTCTTAAAATTTAAAACCTTTATAATTTGTAAAGATACATCTAAAAATAAGATTTTTGGATTAGCATTTCGCTCTACGTGATAATGCGCCTTTTCCAGCTCAGTACTGATGGCCTGCGCCATGGCAGTATTCATCACGTTAGTCATCTTTTGTGCTGTTTCCAATTCGTTTACCGGTAAATGAACCAGGTTTCCCGCACCTGCCATCAGCAGACAGCATTCGCGTATAAAGCTGATGCCGTAACGCAAAAAGTTCTTCTGGTTTTCTCGACCCATTTTGGCGGCCTGATCCACAAAGTCCATTACTTCCGATCCTTTATTGCCAAAGCAAAGGCGCAACCATTGCACAAATAAAGTATGATAACTTTTGTTTTCCTGCTGCAACATAGAAAGCGCTTCAGTCAGGTTACCATTACTTAAATAAGCAATTTCTGCCGCCGCGAATTCCGTCTGATGACGATTTTGCATCAATTCCTCTTTGATCTCGTCATAAGTTAAAGCAGGAATTTTCACCAGCTGTGTGCGCGATAAAATGGTATTCAGTATCTGGTCCTGGTTTTGGGCGACCAGCAGGAACAAAGTATTAGGTTGCGGCTCCTCGATGATCTTAAGCAGCGAGTTACCTTCCTTGTCCAGGTATTCCGGCAACCATAGGATCAGGATTTTATATTCTGACTCAAACGGCTTAAAGCTTAATTTCTTAATGATCTGGTGGCACTCAGCAATATTAATGTTGGCTTGCTTGTTTTCAGCATCCAGGTAATTGCGCCAGATATCAAGGCTCAGGTATGGATTAGCTGTCAACGCTTCGCGCCATTGCTCTATAAAAGTGAGGGCAGTATCATTCTTATCCTTCGCGAAGAATGGGTATGAAAAATGCAAATCCGGATGCATCAGCTTCTGATACTTGCGGCAGGATGAGCAAGCCCCGCAGGAATCATCCGGCTGTTTATCCTCGCAGGATAAATATTGCGCATAAGCAACAGCAAGCGCCAGGCTTCCGGAACCCTCAGGCCCTAAGAACAACTGCGCATGGCTCACCCGGTTATCATTTACCGTATTAATAAGCCTTTGCTTAACAGCATGTTGCCCCGCTATGTGTTTAAACTGCATTTGGTGCAAGGTAATAATTAGATATGAGATGTGGGATATGAGAAGGGATATGGGCCGCATTTTTTCAGCATTTTTACACTAAGTCAGCGATTACTCTATTTTGATGTTTTATACTTAATGGCAAATAATCTGCACATTTGCACATAAGCATATCTGCACATCTATATGAGAGTAATGGCTTTCGATTACGGTACCAAGCGCATTGGCATTGCAGTGACCGACCCTATGCAGATTATCGCAACGGGATTGGATACAATTCATCCGAAAGATATAATCGACTATCTGAAGAAGTATCTGCAAACCGAACAGGTGGAACGCTTTGTTGTAGGTGAACCCAAGCAAATGGACAATACCCCCTCCCAATCAGCTATTCATGTAAAAGGGTTTGTCAATCTGCTCAAAAAAACCTTTCCCGATATACCAATTGAAATGCTGGATGAAAGGTTTACTTCTAAGATGGCATCTGCGGCTATCGCGCAAAGTGGGATGGGGAAAAAGGCCAGGCAGAATAAGGAGTTGGTGGATACAGTTTCGGCGGTGATACTATTACAATCGTGGATGAGTCAGAACCGTTGATTTGAATGATTTAGGGATTTCGTTGATTAACCCAGATGAATATTGTTTTTAATTGTAATTTTAGATTACTAAACCTTATTCAATGAAAAATACAATCAACAGCTGCTATAAGAATTCTGAAATAACTTCAAAAATAATTGGCTGTGCACTAAAAGTTCATACCACACTCGGCAATGGTTTTCAGGAAGTGATTTATCAACGATGTTTGGCCATTGAAATGGAAAAGCAAGGCATAAAGTTTTCGCGTGAATTAGAAATGCCCATATATTACGAATCGATAAATGTCGGGGCGAGACGTGTGGATTTCCTGATCGAAGAAAAAGTGATTGTTGAGTTAAAAGCGATCAGCAAGCTAGAAGATATCCAACTTGCCCAGGCTTTAAATTATTTAGAAGCGTATAAATTAGAAACAGGATTATTAATAAACTTTGGTTCGAAAAGTCTTGAATTTAGAAGAGTGTCGAACGAATATAAGCTAAAAAGGCAACAAAATGTCTCTTAAATAAATTTTGATAATCGTTATAAATCAAATACTTAGGCAAAAAAATCAACGAAATCCCTAAATCATTCAAATCAACGGTGTATCTTTGCCGCAATGGAGATCCTACCTCATGACCTTCAGCTCTACCTGGAAGATCATTGCGATCCGGAACCAACGGCCCTGCAAAAGATCAACCGCGAGACCTATTTAAAGGTGTTGCGGCCCCATATGTTATCGGGGCATTACCAGGGCAGACTGTTAAGCATGCTGAGCAAAATGATGCAGCCGAAGCGTATCCTGGAAATAGGAACGTTTACCGGTTATGCCACCATTTGCCTGGCTGAAGGACTGACGGAAGACGGTATTATCCATACTATTGAAGTGAACCGTGAGCTGGAAGAGATGCTCGTCCAACACTTTAAATCCACAGATGTGGATAAAAAAATACAACTACATTTCGGCCAGGCGGCCGACATTATCGTAGAAATGGAAGAAAATAATTTTGATATTGTTTTTATTGATGCAGATAAAAAGAATAATTTAAACTATTTTCAGTTAATATTTGACAAAGTAAGGTCAGGCGGACTAATTATAATTGATAATGTTCTGTGGAAAGGAAAGGTTTACGGCAGCGAAGACGATGCCGATACCCGATCAATCCGCGAGCTTAATGACGTGATTGGAAATGATACCCGGGTTGAAAAACTAATTCTCCCGGTTCGTGACGGAATCATGCTCATTAGAAAAAAGTAGATTATGAAGAAACTATTACTGATTACATCCCTAATGGTGTCAGCGCTGGCCGTGTCGGCTCAGAATACCTCGCAATCTTATATCGAGAAATTTAAGGACAACGCTGTGCGTATTATGCACGAAACCGGGGTTCCGGCGAGTATTGTATTGGCTGTAGCCATGCACGAATCAGGTTGCGGAAATAGCAAGATCGCCAAAAACCTGAACAACCAGTTCGGTGTAAAAGGTTACGATGCGCATACATATTATTACAACAATAAAAAAGTAACCACTCACTATAAAAAATACGATTCGGTGCTGGAGTCATTCCAGGATTTTGCCCGCATAATGACGGAACGCAAGCAATTCAGCCACCTGGCCGAATCACTTACGCATTATGATTATACGGCCTGGGCAAAAGGTATTCAAAGGAGCGGTTATTGCAGCAGCCACAAATGGGCATCGCAGGTATTGACCATCATTCGCAAATATAATCTGAATGCTTTTGATGAAAATCCTCAGGATCAGAAGCAATTAGCAGAAACTAAGCAATAATTTTATTTTTAAATCTTAAGTTTGGCGTAGATTATTTTATACCATTGGTTAAGATTTATTGCTTATGCGAAACCCCGCACTTTTTACCCTTATAATTCTATCTGCAATATTATTTAGCTCCTGCTCGGTGCATAACGGCCTGATCAGTAATCACGAAGCTCGCCGCAATAACGCAATCGTACAACGGGACAACCGCGAAGGAATCAAAAACTACACGCCTTATACATCGCTGACTTATATCGATCGGTTCAAAACCATCGCTATACAGGAAATGAACTTATATGGTATTCCGGCAAGTATTACAATTGCCCAGGGTCTGTTTGAATCTGGTAGTGGTAATGGAGAACTTGCGAGAGTTGCAAATAACCATTTTGGCATTAAATGCACCAGCGACTGGAAAGGCAAAGGATATTATAAAGATGATGATGCCCATAACGATTGCTTCCGGGTATATGATAAGCCTGAGGACTCGTTCCGCGACCACTCTGAGTTTTTAAAACGCCCCCGCTATGCCAAGCTTTTCCAATTGGATAAGAATGATTATGTGGGTTGGGCCAAAGGCTTAAAAGACGCAGGTTACGCTACCAATCCCAACTATCCGAATTTGCTCATCAATATCATTCAAAAATATAATTTGACCCAATACGATAGTCCGGAAAGCGAGCCACAAAAAGAGAACCGGGAGAACCGCGTGCTGACGCAAATACAAGATAACACAATTGTTGCAAAGCAGGACTCGGCCGTACAGACTGATACGACTAATAAAATGTACACCGTAACAACCGGCGACACACTATATTCAATTTCGCGTCGTTTTGGCATAACTGTTGAAGATCTGAAAGCGTTAAACAATCTTTCGGACAATAACATTAAGATTGGCCAGAAGCTGACCGTAGTGAAATAGTGATGTTAATTTTTGTTAAATTGTGGAATGGAGCACGGCCGAAAGCTTAATTTTAAATTTAGAATGAGACTTGGGCTGCTGTTATTTTTTTGCGGATTGTTTTTCAGGGCCCTCGCCCAGGATAAGCCGCCTGTAGTCAATTATAAAAACCCGGTTGAAGGGGTTGTATATGATAATGACACAAAAGAGCGCATTGCCCGCACCAATATCATGAACCTTACTTCAGGCGAATCCTTCTATAATAACCTGAAGGGCGAATTTAAGATCGATGCCAAAGCTGGCGATAAGCTTGTTTTTCTAAAACTCGATTACCTGGCCGATACGCTTACGGTTAAAGACAATTCAAACCTTCTGATCTCATTAAAGAGAATAGCTATCCCGTTACGACAGGTGGATATTAAAGATACACTGGTTACGCCACTACAACGCCTGCAAGCCACAAGAAAAAGCTTCAATAAAGCTTATGGTTCAAGTGCCTATGATGGAATACTTTCCACCGCGCCGGGTGGGGGTGCAGGTATCAGTATTGATGCTTTGTGGAATTCGCTGAGCCGTACCGGAAGAAACGCCAAACATTTGCAGGGACTCATAGAAGAAGATTACCAGCAGAATGTGATCGATTATAGGTTCAACCACTCTTATGTAGCCAATGTTACTAAACTCAAAGACCCGGATCTGACCGATTTTATGCGACGCTATCGCCCTGGATATTTTATAGTGACTACAGCAACTGAATATGAGTTTATCACTTATATCCGCAACAGCCTGAAAAGATACCTGCGCAATAAAAGGCTTTACTACCCTCAGCAGCCATTAAATGTAAATAAACCGGCCACCAAACCCGAGTAAAGCTTGTCACATTGTTGATGTACAGGCAATAAACATTCAGGATTTATTGTTATATGTATTGAATACATTTTAAAACAAAGTAGTTTTTGCTTTAATTTGCGTCACTATGTCAAAAATAGGTCTTGGGTTACTTCTACTTCTATTTTCGTTCTCTACCGCATTCGCGCAAAACACCGACACTCTAAAAGTAGACACCAATCTGCTGAACAAATATCGTTTAGAACCGCGTCAAAACGCACTGCCCCTACGCGTAAGGCCATTACAGATAAGCCAGGAACAAATACCTGTTCAACTATTGGATTATAAAGTAAGCTACTGGCGCAAAACTGTTGTTTTTGGCTTAAATTTTAACCAATCAGCCTTTACCAGCAACTGGAGTGCGGGTGGTGTGAGTTCATTAGCACTGGGGACCAACTTCGATTTTAAGACCGAATACAACAAATCGCCGCTGGATTATACTACCGAATTGAACCTGCAGTATGGTGTGGCAAAAAATAAAGGCCAGACCCAGCGTAAAACCAACGACCGTATATTCCTGGATAATAAGATCGCGACGCAATTATCAAAGCATTGGTATTTGTTCGGTTCTGTAAGTTTTGAATCACAGTTTGCACCGGGCTATACTTATACCGATGCCAATGGAAATGCGGTTAATGATGGGTTATTGATATCCAACTTTATGTCGCCGGGTTATTTTACTGAATCATTAGGTTTTGAGTATAAGCCTGCAAAATATTTCGATCTGCGCTTAGGCACGGGAACAGCAAAGCAAACTTTTGTGGTTGATACCACAATCCACCGTAACCAACCAGATAACTATGGCGTGTTGGTCGATCATACATTCCTCAACCAGTTGGCTTTCCAGTTGGTGGCTGCCATTGATAAAGACCTGATGCCGAACCTGCATATAAATGCACGTTATGCTTTATTTGTACCTTATCAACAGGCATTAGCCTACACCACACATCGACTTGATGCCACCTTAACTGCCAAAGTAAACCGCTTGATAAACGTAACGATGAACGGGACCTTCCTGTATGACAAAAACACATCCAACCGGGCACAAGGGACGGAAGGCTTAGCTATGGGCGTGACGTATACGTTCCCGTAAAGGAACAATTAAGAATAATTGCCATTTCGACGAACAGCGAGGGATGAAAATGGTGGGGTGAGGAGAAATCTTATACAACTTGTAAAGCGAACTTTGCAAATCGCCTTGCGAGAAAAGAATCTCAAAAACCCTTATCTTGTAGCATAAATCTTAAACCTATGCTAGCCCATCCAATCAAATTTGCCACTGCTTTTCTATTGATCTTTTCGGCTATTTTCTGTTCCGCACAGTCGATTATTATCCCCAATGGAACAAGACTTCCGGAGGACACCACCGTCAAAAACCAATTAATTAATTCGCTAAACGAATTTCTTTCTCAAAAGGAACAGCCGGCAAACGAGAATCAATTTGTTTTAAAAGATCATCTTCCCGAAACAGCCGCCCTGCTGGACGAAATGAAAGGGATAGAACGTAACCCTAAAGCAAACGACTTCTTTAAGCCTTATCTGCTGAACGCCGTAAAGCTGGATGATAAAAATTACCTGATTCAGTTGGCCTACCAGGGAGCCGGTGATAACATGCCGGTATTGCAGGCCAGTTTTAAACTGATCGCTGAAAAACAGGCAGACAAATTCTATTTTTCTTCTCCCCTAAAACGGAATACCATTTCGTGGAGATCAAAAAAGATCAAAAACATCACCTGCTTTTATAAAGACACGCTTAATAATAATGACGTGAAAGCGTATTCGACAGCAGTAGAACTGTATGATAAAAAGCTAAACGCGCCTACCTTACCAACCGAATTTTATTATTGCGATGATTTCCCCGAAGCTTTGCAGATTATAGGAATAGATTATAAAGCCCTTTATAACGGAATTAAAAGTGATCTGCTAACCGCACACGAAGGAGGGATCGACCTGGTTATAAACGGATGGAATTCACAGAAACACCGCTTTGATCCGCACGATCTCTGGCACGACAGGTTAAGAACGGTGATGAGGAGCGAAGTCATCAATCGGCCAGTTGATGAAGGATGTGCCTATTTGTATGGGGGCAGCTGGGGTTACACATGGTCCGAGATCATCACTAAGTTTAAAAAATATGCAGCAGAAAACCCCAATGCCGACTGGCTGAATGCATACATCGACAGTAAAAATTTTGAAGAAGGTGAAAAGCCGCTGCGTATACCATTTGTACTGAATGCGCTGATAGCACAGAAGATTGAAAAGGAAAAAGGGTTTTCGCAAGTGTTAGAATTGCTGGCCTGCGGCAAGCGTGAGAAAGGAGATGATAACTACTTTAACATGTTAGAAAAAGTAAGCGGAATATCGAAGGCGAATTTTAATGCTGCAATGTGGGTGCTTATTAAGAAACAATAGATTAAATTTTTTTTATATGAATGAAGATAACTACATATTTAAAACGAAGCCCAATTTTATATTTATTGGCTTTGCTATAATCAGTGCCATTGGTTATGCTTTCATAGCCCATCTGGCATGGCCGTCGAAGACGAATGTACACAACACAGACTATGTTTTAGCCTTGATTACTCCAGCAATTTTTATATTGCTTTCTGTGGCATCTACTTTCTGTGTTTTGAGGTTGGAGATATGTTACTTACGCCCGCACGAACTTATCATAAGCAGACCTTTACTATTTATTCGCCGTGCAGTTTTACTGTCGGATATTGAAAGAATTACGGAAAAAGAGAATAAAATAAATATTAGCCGAAATGCCTTTAGGTCAAATCTGATTACCGTCGGTAATACATCGACAATATGGCTGAGGAATGGAAAAAAAGAGAGGATTAGCAATATGGAAGTGTGGGGATATGGTAATTTAATAAAGAAAATCAAAAGCGGACGCTCGATCAAAACCGGATAATTGATTCTGCTTATATCAAAACCTCGATCCATGTGCCCGGCATGTTTTTTACAAGGCTTTGATGGGGGCGAATTGCTTCAAAATCTTAACTTTGCATCCTCAATTTAAAGATTAAAGTATTTTATACTCATGTTTGAAAATCTTTCGGATAAACTCGACAGGGCGTTTAAGGTCCTGAAGGGACAAGGATCTATTACCGAGATCAACGTGGCCGAAACCATGAAGGAGATCCGCAAGGCCCTTCTGGATGCCGACGTTAACTATAAAACTGCCAAAACCTTTACCGATGAGGTAAGGCAAAAAGCGATCGGTCAGAATGTATTGAGCTCTATCTCCCCTGGTCAGTTGCTCACTAAGATCATGAATGATGAGCTGACCGAGCTGATGGGTGGCAGCACTTCTGATCTGAATTTCCCGGCTACACCAACCGTGATACTGATCGCGGGGTTGAACGGTGCAGGTAAAACCACCTTTAGCGGTAAATTGGCCAATTTTCTAAAATCACAAAAAAATAAGAAACCTTTACTGGTAGCAGGCGACGTGTACCGCCCTGCAGCAATCGAGCAGTTGAAAGTTTTGGGTGAGCAGATCGGCATTCCCGTTTATGCCAACCTGGAGTCGAAAGACCCCATTGCAATTGCAATGGAAGGTGTTGCGCAGGCCAAACAGAACGGCAATAACGTAGTAATTGTGGATACCGCCGGTCGTTTGTCGATCGACGAGGCCATGATGAAAGAAATAGAGCAGGTAAAAGCTGCGGTAAACCCGCACGAGATATTATTTGTAGTGGATTCCATGACCGGCCAGGATGCGGTTAATACAGCAAAAGTATTCAACGACCGTCTCGACTTTACCGGTGTGGTTTTAACCAAGCTGGATGGTGATACCCGAGGTGGTGCGGCGCTTTCGATCAAATCGGTCGTAAACAAGCCGATCAAGTTCATTGGTACAGGCGAGAAAATGGAAGCGCTGGATGTGTTCCATCCCGACCGTATGGCATCCCGTATTTTGGGCATGGGTGACGTGGTTTCACTGGTTGAACGTGCACAACAACAATTCGACGAAAAAGAAGCTGCCGAGCTGCAAAAGAAGATCCGCAAAAACAAGTTCGACTTTAACGATTTCTATAGCCAGATACAGCAGATCAAGAAAATGGGTAACATGAAAGATCTGATGGGCATGATACCAGGCGTTGGCAAGATGATGAAGAATGTAGAGGTGGATGATGACGCTTTCAAAAATATCGAGTCGATTATTCTCTCTATGACTCCTTTCGAAAAAGAAAACCCGGATTCCATCAATCAAAGCAGGCGTAACCGTATCGCAAAAGGTTCAGGAACTGATCTGCAGGAAGTGAACCGCCTGATCAAACAGTTTGAAGATATGCGCAAGGTGATGAAGCAGATGAGCAACCCTGCGGCTATGGCCAGCATGATGAGAAGAATGCCAAGGTAAAAGATTTCGGAAGTCGGATATACGATTTCGGAATTTTTGAAATATATGAAGAGCGGCTTTTGTCGCTCTTTTTGTTTTAAATACTGTTTATATTTAAGGCATGAAATTAACCTTATCACTAATAGCAATTACTATTGCCGGGAGCGCTTTCGCTCAGACTGAACAAATAACAAAATACGATCAGACTTTATCATTAGAAGAGAGATATGACGTTTTAAAGTCTGATACCAGCATCAGGCAGGGAGAGTATGAACTTGTAAGTAGTAAATTGCTTCGCAAGGGCTTTTATAAGAATAACAAAAAAGACAGTATATGGACCAGCTATAATTATAACCGGGAACCACAAGTAGTCTACGATTACACTAACAATAAATTAATTGATTACAAACAATCTCATTGGGACAACAGTAAAAACGGCAAATATGCTGTGATTAACGGGACAGATACTGCCAAAAAGAAGCTTGACCAACCACCTATTTATTTAGATGGCGACGGAAAGCGATTATCAATTGTTGTTAATAAAACGAGGTATCCGGCAGTAGCCAAAGAAAAAAATATACAGGGAAAAGTGATAATAGCATTTGCGATAGATACAAATGGCAATGTTTCAGATTATAAAATAAAAAAACGTATCGGCGGAGGGTGTGATGAAGAGGCTTTACGTGTAATAAAATTGATGACTGGTGATTGGCTTCCGGGAATGTTAAACGGTAAGCCTGTTAAAGTCGAATTCGAAATGCCGTTTAGTTTTACTCTACAGCAATAATGTATATATATATTAAATATGCTAAAATAACTTCAGAGTAGCCCATGCTACTCTTTTTGTTTTAAATACTGTTTATATTTAAGGCATGAAACTACCCTTATCACTGATTGCCATCATCATTTCAGGACACCTGTTTGCTCAGACCCAAAAAGTAACAAACGAAGACAAATCGTTAGGCATAAAAGAGAAATATTACGTCTTAAAATCAGACAAGAACATAAAAGAAGGAGCGTATGCCGCATACGCTATTTTTGGAGATCAATTGGTTTGTGAAGGATCGTATAAGAACAATTTAAAAGACAGCATTTGGAATTACTACAATTATCAGCACAAATTGGTTGAGTTTGGAAAATATGAAAAAGGTGAAAAAGCAGGTATCTGGAACGTTTTTGATTCTAAAGGTGGACTGGAGGTACAATACGATTATACGAATAAAAATCTACTGGTTTACAATCTGCCTAAACCAGATAGGGTCAGTAAACAGTATTGTGTTATAAACGGCAATGATACCGTAAGAACCTTTTTGGGGCGCCCGCCTATATTTCTTGAGAGCGGAGGAAAATATTCAATCGGTATTCATTATCCACTTGCGGCAAAAGAAAATAACATACAGGGGAGTGTATTAATAGGATTTACGATAGACTCAAATGGAAATGTTTCAAATTTCAAGGTTAAAAAATCATTGGGTTATGGTTGTGATGAAGAAGCTTTGAGAGTAGTTAAGAATGTATTTAATGGCGATTGGCTGCCTGGCTTATTGAATGGGACCCCGGTTGTTGTTCAATACGAAGTGCCTATAAGTTTTACCCTACAGACAGAGTAACGTTAATAAATCTGATTCGAAATATGCTAAAATAACCTTAGAGCGGTGCAAGCCGCTCTATTTGTTTAAATACTTTATCTTTAGCTTATCAATAATCAACTATGCGGAAATATATCCTTTGCCTGTTTTCTCTTGCTTCTTTTTTTTGCTTATCAGCCAATGCTCAGTCTCCCGGTGCTATTATCGATGTGCAACATTATAGCTTTAACATCCAGCTCAATGATAAAAACGATACCATTAAAGGACAAGCAGAAATCGGCCTTCGATATCTGAAAGATGCCGGTTCATTCCATATCGATCTGGTAAAACAGAAAGCCAGTGGAAAAGGCATGTTGGTTAGTAGCGTAACCGGGAATGGTAAGCCGGTATCGTTCCAGCAAAATGCTGACGATATTATTATTACTGCAGATGGTAAGATGGGTACAGAACATCAATACACCATCACCTATAGCGGTATCCCGGCTGATGGGTTGATCATCTCGACCAATAAATTCGGTCACCGTACTTTTTTTGGCGACAACTGGCCTAATCGTGCGCATAACTGGCTGCCTTGCGTGGACGAGCCTGATGACAAAGCAACTGTCGATTTTATAGTAACTGCCCCTGACCACTACCAGGTAGTTTCAAACGGACTAAAAGTTGACGAAAAGACATTGCCGGATAATATGAAATTGACCCATTGGAGTGAGAAGGCCCAATGCCCTACCAAAGTGATGGTGATCGGTGTGGCTGAGTTCGCGATAGATCATACGGGCGACGTTAACAATATTCCGGTTTATACCTATGTGTTCCCTGAAAATAAGGACAAGGGTTTTACAAGCTATGCCGTGGCCAAAGAGATATTGGCTTATTATATCGGCAAAGTTGGTCAGTATGCTTTTGAAAAACTGGCAAATGTGCAATCCAAAACCATATTCGGTGGGATGGAGAACTCGGGCTGTATTTTTTACTTTGAAGAGTCGGTGGGTGACAAGGGTATTGAAGAATTGATGGCGCATGAGATAGCACATCAATGGTTCGGCGATTCGGCGAGTGAAACCAACTTTAGTCATTTATGGCTGAGTGAAGGTTTTGCCACTTACATGACTAACGTTTACCTGGAGCATAAATACGGGGCAGATACTTTAAAGCAACGCCTTAAAGCTGACCGCGAAACCGTTTTTGATTTTGAGAAGAAAAGAAAAACACCTGTGGTGGATACTACTGTTCATGATAATTATATGGTGTTGCTGAATGCCAACAGTTATCAAAAGGGTGGCTGGGTATTGCATATGCTCCGTCGTAAACTGGGTGATGATGCTTATTGGAAAGGTATCCGTGCCTACTATAAAAAGTACGATGGTAAAAACGCCAATACCGAAAACCTGCGCGCTGAGCTGGAAGCTGCAAGTGGACAAAACCTGCAGCAATTCTTCAGGCAATGGATATACACCGCAGGTGCACCCCACCTGAATATTACCTGGCATTATAATACGACGAAAAAGTCTGTTGATATAACAGTTACACAAAAGCAGGCCATCGCCTTTGATTTTCCTTTGGAAGTATCCGTCTCAGGTAAACTAAAAAAGCTTTCGGTTGGCGGCAAAACCACTAATTTATCGATCCCGGTAAAAGTTAAGCCGAGTTCTATTACGATTGACCCTAATGTCAACTTGCTGGCTACGTTTGAGGTAAAACAGGCTATTCAGTAGATTAATTTTATTTGGCAATGGTGCTATATTTTTTCATATAGTTTTGTAATATAAAATATTTCAAAATAATATACTTTTCTCAAAATATAAGCGTTATAACATTAAACCAATAAATCACAGCAAATACCTTCCCCCTTGGGTGTTTGTAAGCCGTTAACCTTTAATCATTTATAACTATGAGCAGGACTTATCAATCCATTTATGTATCGTCTTACAGGTGGATATTCAGGAATTTCGGCCAGGGTAAATTACCCCAATTCAAATCACTGTTTAACGTAAGCTTTTTGCTGATCATCGCGCTGACAACAGCGATGCTTTTAGGTCAGGTAATATTGCGATCGCAGTGGATAACGGCTGGGCCGGGTGTGGGCTTGGTTATTTTGTTTGGAGCGGCGTTCTTTATGGTGTTTAACTATATGGTGCTTTTAAATAATCACTGGTTAACCGGGTTGAACGCCAGGCTGGCTCATATCAGCCGTCGTAATATGAACAAGATAGCAGTTGTAGTATTAGTAAATGTGATCATAATTTGTAGCTTTATGCTGTTCACAGCAGTATAAATGAGCCTATCGAATATTGATTTTCAAACCATCAACTGGTCAGAAATTGTAAAAACCATACATCCCGGCGAAACAGGCGAAGCCACCTGGCAAACCCTGCAATTCCCAGGACTGCGCATCAGGATAGTAAACTATTCGGCTGGTTACCTGGCCGATCATTGGTGCCAAAAAGGTCATATCGTGCATTGTTTGGAAGGTGAATTTGTAAGCGAGTTGGAGAGCGGCGAGGAATTCATCTTAACAGCCGGTATGACCTATGTTGTTTCTGACGGGTTAAGCAGCCACCGTTCGGTGTCCAAAGACGGTGTTAAACTACTGATCATTGATGGAGACTTCTTAGCCTCAGGTTTGTAATTTTTCCTTCCCTCGCAAAAATTCTATATCTTTCGCATAGAATAAACTTTATCCATTGTGCTAGTCAAAACTTTCGGGAGCGCGGTGTATGGTATCGAGGCGATTGCCATAACCATCGAAGTAAATATAAGTGGCGGTGCCAAACCATTCTATTTGATTGTGGGTCTGCCCGATAACGCCGTGCGCGAATCTATGCAGCGTATTGAAGCTGCTCTGCAAACCAATAATTTCCGTATGCCCCGGCAAAAAATAATCGTCAACATGGCCCCGGCAGACATCCGCAAGGAAGGCTCGGCATATGATCTTCCCATTGCCCTCGGGATACTTGCAGGCTCCGGGCAGGTAGTTAATGAAAACCTGGATAAATACATTATCATGGGTGAACTTTCGCTGGACGGAAGTTTGCAGCCTATAAAAGGTGCTTTACCTATTGCTATACAGGCGCGTAAAGAAGGATTCAAAGGCTTCATCCTGCCTAAACAGAATGCACGCGAAGCGGCCATTGTAAACGAACTGGAAGTTTATGGCGTGGAAAGCATAAGTGAGGTGGCAGGATTCTTCAATGGCGATTTGCAGCTGACTCCCGAAGTAGTAAATACCCGCGAGGAATTCTTTAACAGCCTCAATAATTACGACAGTGATTTCAGCGACGTAAAAGGGCAGGAAAATATAAAACGCGCTTTAGAGATAGCCGCCGCGGGTGGGCATAATGTGATCCTGATCGGTCCGCCAGGTGCAGGGAAGACCATGCTGGCCAGGCGGCTGCCATCTATACTGCCGCCATTGAGCCTGAATGAGTCGCTGGAGACTACCAAGATACACTCTGTAGCGGGTAAGATGGCCGCCACGGATGCGTTGGTGACGGTAAGACCGTTCCGCTCACCCCACCATACTATCAGTGATGTAGCCCTGGTAGGCGGCGGAAGCAATCCGCAGCCGGGTGAGATATCACTCGCACACAACGGAGTCTTGTTCCTGGATGAGTTGCCGGAGTTTAAGCGTACAGTGCTTGAAGTAATGCGACAGCCACTCGAAGAAAGAAGAATAACTGTTTCAAGAGCCAAACTTTCAGTTGATTACCCGGCAAATGTGATGCTGATAGCCAGTATGAACCCATGCCTCTGCGGATTTTATAACCATCCCGAAAAGGAATGTACCTGCCCCCCGGGCGCTGTTCAGAAATATTTGAATAAGATATCTGGTCCACTGCTCGATCGTATCGACCTGCATGTGGAAGTAACGCCGGTTAATTTCTCAGAGCTATCTTCTGACCGTTTAGCTGAAAAAAGCGAAGACATCCGCGAACGCGTAATCAAAGCCCGCGATATACAAACCGAACGTTTTGGTAACAAACCCGAGTTGCATGCCAATGCACAAATGAGCCCGCAAATGGTAAGGGATCTTTGCAAGATTGATATGGCCGGACAGGCTTTGTTAAAACGGGCTATGGAGAAACTAGGCCTCAGTGCACGGGCTTATGATCGTATCCTAAAAGTATCACGAACTATTGCTGATCTGGCCGGCAGCGAAGAAATCAAATTAGAACATTTAGCGGAGGCGATTCATTTCAGGAGTTTGGATAGAGAGGGTTGGGCTGGATAGTGCGGAGACAGAGTCTCCGGTCATAATGGTTCGTAGTTGGAAACTACGAACAGCGAGGGTAGAGAGGGATGGGCGGGGTAGTTGGTGATGATACGAGAACAAAGTGATGTCTATAGTAAATAGCATTATGATTAAAAAGATATGACCCCAGGTAAAAAAATTGCTGGCTTTATTTTAGTGCTAAGTATTTGCTCGTACGTCTTTTCATTGATGATAAATACATTTTGCGCTGGAACACACTGCTATAGAGGATTTGAAAGCTTGTTTCTAGGAGCGTTTGACTTTTTTAACTGCACTGCTGCTTTGCCTTGGTTGGCAAATCCAATATTGTTTTTTGCGTGGATGTATTATTCTACAAATAACAAACGATCTCTATTATTAAGTAGCATATCAGTAATCATATCACTTTCTTTTTCTTTTGCTAAAGAAATTAATATTAACGAAGCAGGCACTTTCGCATCAATTCACGATATAGGATTAGGGTATTGGCTATGGGTTGCAAGTCCCGCATTATTATTGGGGGGTAATATAATTGCATTGTTTAAAAGAGAATCTCATGACTAACCTCTTCGCTCTTGTTGGTGTTGTCACCAAAAAAGGAGCAAGTCAAGCCAAAAGAATACTATGAAATCAATTCCGCCCTTGTTGGTGTTGTCACCAACAAGCCCCTGAATTTGTATTTTAGCACAAATGCCTAAGATCAATTTCGATTACCACGCACAGTTTTTCACTGCAACAATATTAGAATGGAGGCCCCTGCTGGCAGATGATCATTACAAAGACATCATCATTAAAAGCCTCAAATTTCTGAAAGAAGAAGGAAGTATTGTTATTTATGCGTTCGTTATCATGCCTAACCATGTACACATGATATGGCAAATACAAGATGGCTATAAACAGGATAATATACAGATGCGCTTTCTGAAGTTCACCGCTCAACAAATGAAGTTTAAGCTGATCGATACAAATGATCCAAGATTAAATCAATTTAGTGTAAATGCTAAAGATAGAAATCATCAATTTTGGGAACGGAATTCATTAAGCATTGATCTTTGGACACATGATGTATTTATGCAAAAATGGATTACATTCATAACAATCCATTGCAGGAGAAATGGCGTTTAGCTGAATTTCCCGAAGATTACAAGTATTCATCTGCTAAATTTTATTACTCAGGACATGATGAATTTGGAATTCTTGCGCATGATGACGGACAATAACAAAAGTCGTGGTTTTGTTGGTGACAACACCAACAAAGGCGGGGGATTAGTACGGCTTCATCGGCGACTGTATTATAAACTCCGTACCCACGCCCGGTTTGCTTTTTATCTTAATCGTTCCGCCTAAGGCCTCGACTTGCGTTTTTACCATAAACAACCCCAGCCCTTTACCTGCGATGCTCGGGTCAAAACGTTTATACATACCGAACACATGCCGCCCATGTTTTTCCAGGTCGATGCCTTTGCCATTATCTTTAAAATGAAGTTCAATTTTGTCAGCCAGCTTGCGGCTTTTCACCGTGATTATCGGAGATACGCCGGGTTTTCGGTATTTAATGCTATTGTAAAGAAGATTATAAAAAATGCTGTTGATATAGCTTGGTATACAAAAAACCGACTCAACCTCATCAAAGTTATACTTGATCTGAACCTTTTCGTTTAGAACAACATCGTGAATACTGGCTTTAAACGACTCGATAATATTATCAAAATAAATGGTCTCCTGTTTAGCATTCAGCATTTCGCGGGCTTGTAAAACCTGGTTCAGGTCCTTTATTACCGTGTCGATGTTTTCAATGGATTGTACAACCCGGTCAAAAACTTCCATTTTTGCCTCGTTATCCAGGTCGTGATTGCGCATCATGTCTGCAAGACCCAGGATGTTGGCCACAGGCGCCCGCAAATTGTGCGAAATGATGTAGGTAAACTGTTCCAGGTCCTTATCATGCTGAATCAGGTCGGCAGTTATTTTTTCACGCTCCAGCTCAGCATTTTTGGTTGCAGTTATTTCTTTGTTAGCTAAAATGAAGCCCCTGTTTTGGCCGTCGCCATCTTTTACATTGAGCCACCGTACATTAAACCACTTTACTACTCCTGCTGCATCGGTATTGCTTATCTCATAAGCTATCGTCTCGCCCCTGGAAACTTTTTCAAGCGTGTTTTTTATAATTGGCCATCGCTCTGCTGAAAAATAGTCCCTTACCGAATTACCCACAAACAAGGTCTGATCATTTTGCTCCTGGGAGTATTTTTGAGCCAGGTAATTGAAGGACATGATAACGAAGTCGACATTAAACAGCACATATGCCGTATCTGTATTTTCGAAGATTGCACGGAGATTTGCTTCCTGCAAGTCGTTGCCTTCAGACAATAGTTGCGGGTTTGTATCCTGTTCACTCATGACTTCGGCATCGGTTTAAAATGCTATGACAGCAAGCTTCTAATTAAAATTTGAAGGCAGGACAGACAATATTATAGCACTCAATTAAAGAATAGTAAATTTAAGGGGTACTAAGGTATTTATCGGTTGATTAATCAGTGTTAAATATACATATTAGCTCAATTTAAAAAAACTAAAACATTTGTTACATGTTTTGGTATAAATAGATTAAAGATTTACCCCACGTATGAATAAACCCTCTACAAAAAAGATCGCCATTTTTGATGACGATGAGGATATACTTTCGATTTGCAGTTACGTTTTAGAAGAACAGGGTTGGGAAGTGCATGCTTTTACAGATTGCAACCACGTGGCGGAGAAAGTTTCGGCGATCCATCCGGATGTGATCCTGATGGATAACTGGATACCGGACGCGGGTGGAATTGTCGCCACACAAACTTTAAAGAACAACGAACAATTAAAAAGTATACCTGTTATATATTTTTCGGCAAATAGTGATATCCAATTGCTGGCGAGTAATGCCGGAGCAGAAAGTTATTTAGCTAAACCTTTTGACCTGCAACAGCTGGAACAGGTTATAAACAGTGTATTAGTGAATAATAATTAGTAATTATTATAAATTTGGTGAAGGTAAAAGGCCGATGTAAAAATTTACGCCGGCCTTTTCCATTACATAGAAACTCGAATGTTATTCGGCTGAAGCACTTGGCCCACCACCCGGAGGGCCTCCCATACCATCGCCCCTGTTTCCTCTTCTGAATTGCCTGTCCGGATTCTGAGTTGGTGTTTTACCTGCAAATTTTTGCAAACGGAGTGTGAAAGTTGCCAGGTAGTAACGTGATAGCCTGTTGACATGCGTTTCGGTGAATGAGCTTGGTGTCGAGCTTGATGAAAAGCCTGTGTTCTGATTAAACAGGTCGAAAGCAGATAAGCGTATAGTAGCCCTGTGATCCTTTAAGAACCTGCGTTCTACATACATGTTCAATATATTAGGATTAGTTACCTTCCCGAGATTTGTGCTATAGCCATAATTGATAGCTTTGCCATAATCGTAGCTTACGGTCCAGTCTTTAAAGTAGTTTTTGCCGTTAACGCCAATATTCCATGTACGGGTATACTGGTTATTGTTCAACGGACTTTTTACGGAGTTGTCCGTGCGGTTGATGGCGTAATTGGTTAAAAACTGTGCGTCAATGATATCGGTAAAATCTACCCTGAAGCGTAAACCAGGGGTCATTTGCAAGTTTTTAGCTACGTTTTTATTGGCGGTCGAATCACCATTTGCAGCTACGTTGGTAAGGTAGCTTATGCCATTTGAATAATTAACAGTACCGGTAAACATTAATGTAAACTTGCGGTTATCCCACGGTTTAGCATAAGTGAAATTACCGCTGATATTGTAGTAACCATCCGCATTCAGATATTGAGTGAGGATGGAATTTTTATTCGAATAAGTAATAGTGTTGGTTACGATCTGGTTATCGATCTTCTGGAATGAAACATTGGCAAACAAAATGTTTCCTGTTGCAAAACTGAACTGATTATAACGAAGCGAGAAGTTGTTGGTAAACTGCGGCTTCAGGAATGGGTTACCCTGAACCGGGTATAAGGCGTTTGACACATCGGTAATCGGTTGTAACTGCGTAAAACTCGGTTGGCTGCTCGACCCGTTATAATTCAAACTGAAAGCCTGGCTGCGTGAAAAGTTATAGATATACCGCGCAGTTGGTATCCAGTTAAAGGTATTTATATGGGTTGACAATCCGGTTAATGGCGAGTAGCCATCCAATACTGCTGGCTGTACGCCTAAACCGAATGTGTAATTGTATTTTTTCTCAATAAAACGATAGTTTAAACCAAAGCGATTGGTTGTGAAGTTATAATTGTATTCTGTACTTCTAAGGGTGTCCGGGGTGCTTGGAAAATCGGTGGTAACTACTGAAGAGTCGGCTAACTTGCTGTTGGTTGTATGCGAATAGCTAAGGGCATAATTAAACTCCAGGTAATCTCTTTTGCCTATAGGTTCTAAATAAGACAATGTGGTACCAAGAGTTGTTGTGCGACTGTCAGTATGTAACACCAGGTTGACTGGCCCGGTTGGTGTGCTATTATCCTCATAATCATTTACAACATGCTGATACTGGGTATTTGGCGATGAGTTGATATTTACGTTGATGCTAAGGTTGCGCCCTTTGCGATGAAAACGGTGATTAAATAAAGCGGTTATTCCGTATGCCGGTGCATTTGAAGTGCCTGATGTATAGGAGTTAAAAACTGAATTCTGTACCGGGTGGTTAGGGTATTGCAGGTTATTATTTTCCTGGTCAGTGGAGCGCGTAGTAGCATACGTAAAAGTCGGCGTAATTTTCAGATAGTTTACCGTGTCTGGTTTATATTCCATATTCCAGGTAAAACGCTCATTAAAGTTTTTGTCCAACTCGGTCGACTGCTGATTATTAGTACTTGGGTTTATCGGGTTTGTATTTTGCTGGAAGTTAGTACTGGTAGTAGATACTGTATTATCGGAAACGCTATAGCTACCATAAACCGATAGTTTTTTACCCCATTGATCGCGGAAGTTGGCGCCTATTGAATGAGCGTCGGTAATGCCGTTTTGCGTGGTGATCAGGCTACCGGAGTTTTGTGCGCCACGGGCTGCATTGCCACGGCCGCCGCCGCCCCCACCAAATCCACCACCACCTCCTCCGCCCCCGGTATTGGAGTTGAATGAAAAGGTATTAACGTTGGTATTGTTGAGGCTTCCAAGCAGAGCCATTTGCTGATCGCCATTAAAACGGAATGCATTTAAGTTGAAAAGATATCGGTTATCATCCGGCAGCCCCTGGCTTTTAGGTAGTGCATCTTCACCATCACCCGCTGTCGCCTGGCCAAAATATCCGTAGTTTTTGTCTTTCCGTATGGTGATGTTCATGATCTTATCTGGCTCGCCTGTTTTTACACCGGTCAAATTTGCCTGGTCGCCATAATCATCAATCATCTGTATGTTTTCTACCACATCGGCAGGAAGGTTCTTGGTAGCGCTTTGCACATCGCCGCCCATAAAGTCCTTACCATTGATCCTTACTTTGGTTACCTGTTTACCCTGCGTCGTGATATTACCGTTGACATCCACATCGACACCGGGCAGCTTTTTTATCAGGTCCTCCACCGGAGCATTTTCACGTACTTTGTAGGCGCTTGCTTTATATTCTACGGTGTCTTCTTTCAGTGTAATCGGATTGACGCCAACAATGGTTACCCCTTGCAGCGTGTTAGTTTCGGGTTTTAATACAATTGAACCCAAAGAGGCGGGTTGAGTATTCGCATCAAGTCCAAAATGCTTTTTGACACTTTGATAGCCGATTGATGAGATGGTTAGCGTAAGCTTCGTACCATTAACTGCCGGGAAGACAAATTTGCCGGTCGGATCGGTAATGGTTACCGTGCTGTCGCCTTTGTCAGAAATCAGTTTGACATTGGCTCCGGGTACACCGAGCTTGGTAGAGTCTGTTACTGTACCATGAACCTCTCGTCCTGTTTGCGCATGGGCATAAATCGTGAATAGTAAGGAAAAGGCAAATATTAGTAATAAGGGTTTCATAACTTTTCTTTAAACAACTGTCAAAATCATAAAGACGTTAACAGAACGCAAAGGTTCAATATAAAAATATCAAATGCCTTAAAATCATATCATTGTTACATTCTAAAACAAAAAACCCCCTGATTTATGAAAATCAGAGGGTTAACATATTTGAACTTTTAATTATTAGTTTTTCAAATTCAATGCAGAGGCTACCTGGTTGTAATTGTTGAAATTCAGATGCGGATGAGAAACATTCAACTGGGTAACTGAGTTACCAGGAATTACGACAACCTTAAGATAGATACCGGTTTGGTTCGGGCTTGCTATCAAAGTTATCTGACCCACGCTGTAGCTTAACAGGCTGATTGTTGTACCACCCTGGTTATATGGCAGCGGATACCATGGACCGCTTGCGCTGGTACTCATGTAAACCAATACTAAACCTTGATCAACAATTGATTGGTCGATGGCCGGAACGTTGAAGTTTGTTCCTGTTATCGAGATAGATTTGTTGCTGAACAGGAACGTATTTACGTTAGCGGCTCCGGTAGCACCTGTTGCACCAGTAGCTCCGGCAGTACCTGTTGCTCCGGTAGCACCAGCAGTGCCGGTTGCGCCAGTTGCACCAGCAGTGCCAGTTGCTCCGGTAACACCGTTGGCACCAGTTGCGCCAGTAACACCGTTAGCACCTGTTGATCCGGTAGCGCCTTTAGTTCCGGTAGTACCGGCTGCACCTGTTGATCCTGCAGCACCAGTAGCGCCTGTTGCGCCATTAGTTCCGTTGGCACCAGTAGCGCCAGTTGCTCCGTTGGTTCCGTTTGAACCTGTTGCTCCGGTAGCACCTGTTGTACCATTAGTACCGTTTGTACCATTGGTTCCGTTAGTTCCATTTGAACCCGTAGCGCCGGTAGCACCGGTTGTACCAGTAGCTCCCTGAGGGCCCCCGGCTGGACCTTGTGGCCCCTGTGGTCCGGTTGCTCCTATGTCGCCTTGTGCACCTGTAGAACCAGTTGCACCGGTAGCGCCCGAAGGACCGGGTGTTTTGTCTTTTTTACAACCATTAATACCAATAAAACATACTAGTAATATTAATGGCAATATGTGTCTAATTCGTCTCATATAGGGTAACTTAAATAAATTAATTAAAGCTTTCTACGCGAACTGTTTCAATAAGTTACATTTCATTTTGAGAAATTTTTTTCGCTGATTTTCCCGCTATAACTGAGTATAATTTTTGAGCGGCTTTGAGAAACAATTTGATCCATAATTAAAACAAGGCCAAAGCTTTTTCGTTAGAAATGAAAAGGTTACCTATGAAAAAAATCGCATCCTCGCTTCACACCCGGATCCATCAATGGATTGATGCTTTTGGGTTCAGGTTAAATTCGTCCAGGTCAAACAAAAGAAAAAGTATTATTACCCGGCATTACTTTTTCCAGACCTTCAACTTTTTTGAGAAGATCGACACCAAACATCCCGGAAAGGTTGAGTTTTTGTGTTTCGATACTTATGGCGAAACTATAAAGGTGAAGTCGTTGCTTGATCTGCAGAGTGCCTTCTTTGAAAATATCAGCCAGCTAAAGTAAAATCAGATCCGGCGTTTTAGAGTCAGGATGACCCGGTCAAACCGATGGTCGTGATATACCTCGATCAAAAGGTTACGGTCATTTTTTGATTTAAGAAGATTATCTATTTCTTCAAGGGTCATGTCGCCCACTGGTTTAAAATTGATAGAGGTGATCTCATCGTCTTTTTCAAGGCCAACCTCATCGGCTGCCGATCCGGGCTCAACCCTGCTTATGATAAGGTGTTTCAGGCCATCACCTGCAGCATAATATTCTATGCCGCTCATGTCATGCTCAAAAGGACTTCCGAAATTTGCATTCGGCTTTAAATAAATAGCATTACCGGGATAGTCAAATACGACGGTAAATCTTTTCAGGATACCCACGCCAAGGTTTCCGTCCCTCGGGACAGATAAACTTTTCATTGTGGCTTCGTCATAATCGTTTGGGAAGGATGTTATTACCTTCTTGAGCCGGTATTTACCCACGCTTAATTCGTCTATCCTACTCAAAAACCCGGAAATAGGGCCCGCGAGCCCCACGCCCAGGTTAGCTATAATGAATTTTTGAGGCAGACCATTCTTTTTGATCATGTTCTCGAGCGAGACAGGGTGGCCAGCTCCCAGGTCAATCACCAGTTTACTCATTTGCTCCTTGCCATTAGGCAGTATAACCTTTGCTTGTAAGTATGGTTTATGGTACTCTACTGTTATCGGTATTTTTTCGCCCTTTCTGAATTTGCGTACATCCTTTGGCTTGTAAACTGTTATTGTGCTATCAACAAAGCTCAGTTTCACTGCCAGGTTGCTAAAAAACTCATAACCCAACAGCCCGGAAATGGGGATACCCACAAAGTTCGACAAGTTAAAATGATCCGTCTTAAGTATCGCCGCCGCGACGTCGTAACTGGTCAGATCGGGGATATCTATTTTCAATGGCGGAGTTACATATGCCTCAAAAGCATCGCCTTCGCCAAGTCCGGCCATTTTAATGGTCCGTTTATTCTCAAGATTGATGGAGTCGACTAATTTGGGTTCGGTGATCACCATAAGTCCAACGCCGGTGTCAAGAATAAAATTAAACGGTCCCCTGCCATTTATTTTTAATTTTATCACTACCAGGTTCCTTATTAGTTTAAAGGGGATCCGCACCGATTTATAGCCATTGTCAATATCAAAATATTGGGCGCGGGCCGGCGTATGACATAAGCACAGTAAACAAATCAAACCTAAAACAGGCAGAAGCTTGGTCTTATGAAGTAGTTTAAGTAACAATTTGTTTATAATTGGATTAATAAATTTACGATAAAAGTTTAGTTACCTAAAATTATATGAAGCGAAGAAGCCTGATAATGTTACTAATAGCAACAATATTTTTGTTGATAAACACTAATGCCGATGCGGGCAAGATCAGGAAGCGAAAAATCAGGAAACTTTTTAAGCATTCAGCAATTGTAAAAGATCATTTTACAGGCTTTGCATTGTATGACATGGATGCCGGGAAGATGATCTATGAACTTAATTCGGATAAGTACTTTACACCAGCATCCAATACCAAACTATTTACTTTTTATACCTGCCTGAAGATGCTGGGCGATTCTATACCTGCTTTGAAATATGTAACACATAATGACTCCCTGATATTCTGGGGAACCGGTGATCCGGCGTTTCTCCAAACTGATCTGAAAGGAATAAAAGGATTTGATCTTTTAAAAAATTCGGATAAGAAGCTCTATTTTTCGTCTGGCCAGTATCAAAATCAATTTTTCGGATCGGGATGGGCATGGGATGATTACAATGATTATTACCAGGCCGAAATAACGGAACTACCTATCGAAGACAATGTGGCTGTAATATCTGCTGATAGCAGCGGACAACTAAAGATCAAGCCTTCTTATCTTACCCAATATTTAAAATGCGACAGTAATTATAAACCAGCAGTATTCAGGGTTCAGCGTGATTTTCTGACGAATAGTTTTGTATATCCAGCGATGAAAGCTCCGGCAGGTTACCGTAAGGAAATTCCATGGAAAACAAGTACTGCCCTTACCCTGGCTCTGTTGCAGGATACGCTAAAAAAGGAGATAAGCGAAGTGCATCTTCCTTTAGCAGACAGCGCCAAAACTATTTATGATAAAAATGCTGATAGCGTTTACAGGCGTATGCTGCAGCCAAGTGACAATTTCATTGCCGAGCAATTGTTACTGGTATGCTCATCATCCAAATTCAAGATAATGAATGCCGACTCGGTGATCGCCTATTCAAAGGCATATTATCTGAACGACCTGCCGGACACACCTCAATGGGTGGATGGTTCAGGGCTTTCGAGGTTTAACCTGTTTACGCCGAGAAGCATAATTACATTGTTATGTAAGATATCAGACCAAATGAAAAATGATAGCCTGCTGCATAGCCTGATGCCAATAGGCGGCGTTGCCGGAACTATACGAAAAGCATATAAAACGGATAACGGCGTACCATTTGTTTGGGCAAAGACGGGGTCGCTATCAAATAACCATAATCAAAGCGGCTACCTAATTACAAGGAAAGGTAAACGGCTTGCCTTCTCATTCATGAACAACAACTTTACCCGGCCAACAGGAGAGATACGTGACGAGATGGTCCGCATCATCACCTACATACACGATAATTATTGATTGACCGGTTTTTTTGCTTCTTTTAGATTTCCCTGCAATTGAGGATTTTGCGGAGGCAGATCATCTACTTCGTGCTCTACTTCGGTTTGCAGCACGTGCACTGCATATTCAGCCGGTTCTATCCTGCTTCCCGATGCTTCAGCGTATACCTGGGTGAATTCGGCGCCGATGTATAAAATGGTGGATGTATAATATATCCAAACCAAAATAACGATGATGGAGCCAGCCGCACCATACGCCGAGCCCTGTGCGGTGTATTGTATATATAATCCAATCAGGTACTGGCCAAGCATAAACAATAAGGCTGTAAATATTGCTCCCGAGCGGACATCCTTCCATTTGATGTTAACATCGGGCAGGAATTTAAAGATGATCGCAAATAATGATGAAATCACCAATAGGGTAACAGCCAGGTTAATCAGGTCGAAAATTGTTACCGTCAGGTAAGGCAGAAAATGCTCTAGCCGGGTGCTGAGCGCCTTTACCAACAGGTTGACAATAAGACTTACCAAGAGTAAAAAGCCCAAACCTATGATCAATGAAAATGAAAGAAAACGATTTTGCAGCCATTTGAGCCAGCCTTTTTTGGGTTTTGCTTTTACCCTCCAGATTATATTGAGCGAGTCTTGTATTTCGACGAACATGCTGCTGGCACCCAGCAATAAAATAACAATACCGGATATTAATGCCACTCCAGTTTTGCCGGAAAGCGCCAAGTTCTTGACGATCTCTTGTAGTTGGTGAGTAGCCTCCTGCCCTATAAATTGCGACATCTGGGCATACAAAGCATCATTAAAAGAATAATGACGCAACACCAGGCTGGATATCGAGATAACCAATATAATCAGCGGAGCGATTGAAAAAACGGTATAATAAGCCAGTGACGCGCTTAGTTTTAAGCCATTATCGTTTATAAAACCCATAAAGGTTGCAACAATAACTTTCCAAAACGTTTTAAGATATCGTTTGCTTAAAATTCTCATCAGTGTGAAACGTCGTTTACTATTCATGGCTGTATACCACGATAATAAGCCAATTTTAAGCTTTTTTGTTTAGAAAAATATTGGAAGGATATTAAATGTTAAGCGATTAGATAAATAGGTCTGAAAAACGACAGGCAATTAAACCAGTGTCACGCGGGAGTGTTTAAATGTGAAAAGATTTGATTTTGTTAGTAACATTTTGTTTTAAATGCTTGACATTATCATCCTAAAACTCATAATTTTATAACCATAAGATTACTCAATTCCAAAACGTGATTTTTAGGAATGATCCGGCGTTGGGGTTTGATATCAAAACTTTTAATTGTAAAATTTTTTTTGGGGAAAGCCGTTCAGTCGCAAGACCGAACGGCTTTTATCATTTAGTGTGCATCTGTTGGCACACTCACTTTGCCTTTTTTAAATGGCTGCAAGTATATCAGTGGAATAGAGAACAGCATGATCAGCCCCGATATCAGGTAAGCATCATTGTAAGTTAATAGTAATGATTGCTTTATGACCGCTCCTTCGATAGCCCTATAGGCCATTTGTGTTGCATCGATAGCCGATTTACCTTTGGCCATAAAACCTTGCTCCAACATATGCATACGCTGTAAAAATGCGTTGTTATATGGGTTAATGTTTGTCAGCAAATTGCTTCGGTGTACACCCTGGCGAATGTGGATAATGGTAGTAAGGGCCGCTATACCAAATGAACCGCCTAGCTGGCGCATCATGTTGTTCAACCCGGTTCCCTGTCCCATTTCAGGACCTTTCAGATCGGCTATAGCCAGCGTGGTTAATGGTACGAACAATAAAGCCATACCAACACCTCTGATCAGTAAGGGTATCAATACATTCATCTCGCCGGTTTCTAAAGTTGAACCGCTCAGCATGAAAGTAAATACGAAGAACAGGAACATGCCCGCTGTCGCCATAAACTGGGCTGGTATACCTTTGTTGAGCATCTTGCCAATAAATGGCATCATTACAATGGTACACAAACCACCGGGGAACAGTAATTCACCGGTTTGCTGCGCAGTGAACCCAAGCAGGTTCTGACAAAATACCGGGAACACAAACACCGAACCATACAACCCAAATCCCAATATAAACGAGGTAAACATACCCACTGCAAAGCTCCGGTGTCGCATAATACCGAAATTCACTATCGGGAATTCGTAGGTGGTCTCGCGCCAGATGAATAAAATTGTACCTAAAATAGCGGTTATGGTAAGCACCAAAATGTAAGTTTTTGCAAACCAGTCTTCAGACTCACCTTTTTCCAATATCACCTGCAAGCTGCCTACGGCAATTGCTAACAGGAGTATCCCCCACCAATCAATGGGCTTTCCTTTTGCATCCTTGGGCGTTTTATTGATAAATGTATAAGCACAGAACGCGGCAACTGCTCCCACCGGGATATTCACGTAAAATATCCATTGCCATGTATAGTGGTCAGTAATAAAACCACCGATAGTTGGCCCTACAGTTGGTCCTACTACCGCACCTAACCCGAATAAAGCAGTAGCTGTACCGATCTGTTCGCGTGGCCAGGTTTCCACCAAAATAGCTTGTGAGGTTGATATCAACCCGCCACCGGCAACGCCCTGTATGATACGGAATAAAACTAACTCATTTAAACTGTGCGCATTACCGCAAAGGAATGAGGTAATGGTAAATAATATAATAGAACCTATGAAATAGCTTTTACGGCCAAAGAAACTGCCCAGCCACCCGGACATAGGTAGTATAATTACGTTGGCCACTGCATAACCGGTAACTACCCAGGCAACGTTTTCCAGCGTTGCACCAAGGTTACCTTGTATTTGCGGAAGGGCCACGTTTACTATCGTGGTATCTATCAGCTCCAAAAGCGAAGCTGTAATTACCGTAATAGTAATGATCCATTTTTTAAAACCGGTTTCGGCCATGGTAATTAGTCTTTATAGATAACAGAAACATTCACACTCATACCCGGACGCAGCTTTGCCAGTGTTTCTTTATCAGCATTGATCTTGATCTTTACAGGTATGCGTTGTACAACTTTAACGAAGTTACCGGTAGCATTATCCGGAGGTAACAGCGAGAATTTAGCGCCTGTAGCAGGTGAAAAATTGTACACCTCTCCATGTAATTCCACATCAGGGAAAGCATCTACTTCGATGTTTACCTTCTGACCGTTCTTCATGTTGGTAAGCTGTGTTTCTTTAAAGTTGGCAGTAATGTATAAGCTGTTATCATTTACGATGTTGAATAAAGTTTGTCCGGCTTGCACCAATTGGCCCAGCTGGATATTCTTTTTAGAAGTGATACCTGCTGAAGGTGCGGTAATGGTGGTGTATGACAGTTGCAGTTTTGCATAGTCAACATCAGCCTGGCGCTGGGTAACACCAACATTAGTTACAGTTAACTGATTGCGGCTTGTACCAACCTGCTCTAAGGCAGCTTTATATTGATCCTGCGCAGCACGGTAAGTTGCAGCAGCTACATCACGGTCTGATTTTGCCTGGTCAAATTGTTGCTGGGTGATCGATCCGTCTTTTACAAGGTTAGCATAACGTGCATAATCCTTGTTAGCTTTCTCTAATCTGGCAGCAGCTGATTCGGCCTGGGCGCGTGCGCTTGATGAGCTAGCGGCAGTCGCGATGATTTGTGACTGTCCAACGCCAACACCTGCGCTTGCACCCTTTTGTGCTGACATTGCCTGTTCTAATTTTACTTTGTAATCACGGTCGTCAATCTTTACTAAAACCTGTCCGGCGTTTACGTGGGTGTTTTCTTCAAAGAAGATGCTATCCACATAACCACCTACGCGGGCTACTACCGGGCTTACGTCAGCATCGATCTGAGCATCGTCAGTATCAATGTGTTTACCGTAGTAGATGTATTCTTTTATCCCGAATATAATACCCGCTATGAGTATTACTCCAAGTATTATAGGTATAACCTTGTTCGGTTTCTTTTTGGGTTCTTGTTCCTGTGCCATTTTATTGGGTAGTTAAATTTTTATTGTTTGTTAAGTTTTCCGGTTGATTTTAAGAGTGTATAATAAGCAAGCCCTGCGTCTGCTTTAGCCAGCTCCAGGCTGATCTGTGCCTGGTACAATAATGTTTCGGCGTCGGCCCTGTCGGTAGCAGAAGCTACGTTGCTTTTGTATTTCGATTGCAGGATCTTATCATTTTCACCTGCCTGGTCGATAGAGGTTTGCAGTAATTTGATCTTGTTAACTGCTTCTTCATATCCCTGGTAGCTGCGGTTTACATCTTTGCGGATGTTATCAGCGGTAATGCCCTGGTTAATTGTAACCTGCTCACGTTCGATCTTGGCTTCGTTCACCTTGTTTTTGTTGGTCCAGAGTGATGAGAAGTTCCACGACAGGGTTACACCTAAAGTGATCGGCGTAATGTAGCTGCCTGATTTTGGAAGCGGATTTGCTGCAACGTCTACATAATAGCCACCTGCCGAAGCTGCTACTGTTGGCAACTGGTTGGCGTGGATACTCTTGATATTATTTTCAGCAACTTTTGATTGCAATACCAATTGCTTTACTTCCTGGCGGTTTGCCATAGCGGTGTCGATATAGCTACCTATAGGGGCTATTTCACGGCCTGCATCATTAATTTGATCAATATTGATCTGGGTTGTTTCAGGCAAGCCTAGCAGGATGTTAAGGTCGTAATTGATGACTTTGCGATTGCTTTCCAGGTCGATGCCGTTCAGTTCAACATTTGAGCGTTGTAACTGGAAACGCAACACATCGTTCTTGGTTACCAAGCCCTGATCGAAGAAACGCTGAGACTGATGGATCTGCTCATCTATTGATTTTAAGTTCTGTTCTACTACCTTTTTACTTTGCAGTACTTTGTACAGATTGTAGAATGAACTGATCACGTCATAAGCGATCTCATCTTTGTCTCTGTCTGCATCCAAACGGGATACCCGGGTCAGCAAGTCAGTCGACTGTTGGGCCAGCTTTAATTTACCGCCTGCAAAAATGGTTTCCTTCAACGATACAATACCTAGGTAAGCATTGGCGCTGGTAGGCAGGTTGAAACTTTCATTTGGTCCGAAAGACAATTTATTGGCAGGTATCTGAGCGCGATTGTACGCGAAACTTGCGTTGCCTGTAGGTAATACCTCATCTTTGGCCTGGTTGTACTTTGATACAGCCTGATCAATTTTGGACTGCGACAGCTTAAGTACCTTGCTGTTCTGGATGCCTAGTTTAATTGCTTCATCAAGGGTAAGGGTTCTGTCCTGGGCAGAAGCAGTTACACTTAGCATCAAACCCGGAACCATAATCGCAATAGCGAAACGGTATAGGGGTTTCACCATTTTTTTAAATGGGTGATTAAGTGGGTTATTTATTTGTGTTATCATGTTCATTCACTAAGTAAGCTCTTAATAGTTTTTTCATATAGGTTCCAATACGGGGTTTAAATGTTTCCTCCAGTATTTTCTCGTCCTGTATATCGTACCCAAGCATGGTGCTGGCCAGCTGCGGCGCGTTTATTATAAAATTTTTGGTACCGTAAATAGTAGCTATTATCAGGTCCAGATCTACGTCTTTATTAAATTCGCCTTTATCTACACCATCCTGAATGATCTTTTTCAGCTCCATCACGTTGGTCATCAATATTCCGGCTATCTCATCGCTCAATTGCCCCCTGCGCTGCATGGCCAATTCCTGGTAAAGCATTTTCTGGAAACAGTTGTTGCTTACTACACGTTGCACATACAGGTCGATGTATAGTTCCACTTTGTTCCAGGAAGAGATGGTATCATCGCTGCCTATGTTTTGCAATATGTTTTGGAACGATTTGATCTTCCGGTTGAAAACTGCCAGGAACAATCCTTCTTTTGAACCGAAATAATAATTCAGCATCGCCATATTCACTCCGGCTTCGCCCGAAATCGTCCGGGTAGAAGCGCCATCAAATCCGAGTTCTGAAAAGACTTTTTCAGCAACGTCAAGGATGTGTTCTTTTTTATCGATCTTATCTTTATCCATTTCTTTCAGCGGCACAAAGTTAATCAATCGATTGATTACGTCAAGTGGGGTTTTGTTATCTTAATGTAATCATTTGATTAATAGGCTCTAAAAAATCAATCAACTGATTAGTTTTTAACAATTTAGCCACGTAACAGTTTTGTGTTACATTTGAAGTATTCGAAATATCCATCTATCTTTCGGCTTGTTTTTTACTTATGAAACGTTTCCTTTTTCTACCCATATTTTTGATCTCTTGTGCCGCTTTTGCACAAACTGCTCCTCCGACTGACATTGTTACTATAGAACAAAATTTAAAAAAGCTGGATGTTGTAGGTAGTGTATTATATGTGGCTGCCCACCCGGATGACGAGAACACCCGCCTTCTGGCCTACCTGGCGCAGGAAAAGCATTATCGCACCGGCTATTTGTCAATGACTCGCGGAGACGGCGGCCAGAACCTGATCGGTAACGAGCAAAGTGAATTATTAGGATTGATACGCACACAGGAACTATTAGCAGCACGAAAAGTAGATGGTGCAGAGCAGTTTTTTACCCGGGCACTTGATTTCGGCTTCTCTAAAGGCCCTGAGGAAACATTAAACTTCTGGAATAAGGAAAAGATATTGAGTGATGTAGTTTGGGTGATTCGTAAGTTCAGGCCGGACGTGATCATCTGCCGCTTCCCTACTACCGGCGAAGGTGGTCATGGAAATCATACGGCTTCGGCCATACTGGCACAAGAAGCATTTACGGCAGCAGCTGATCCGAAACGTTTCCCGGAGCAGTTAAAATATGTGCAAACCTGGCAGCCAAAGCGCATCATGTGGAATACTTTCAATTTTGGCAACACCAATACCATTGCGCCCGATCAGTTTAAAGTGAATGTAGGTGTTTATAATCCGTTGCTTGGCAAAGGTTATGGTGAAATGGCCGCCGAAAGCCGATCGAACCACAAAACACAAGGTTTTGGCTCTGCAAGGCAGCGCGGCGACGCTTACGAGTATTTTAAAACCATTTTAGGCGATGCACCAAAAACCGACTTGATGGACGGTGTGAATACAAGCTGGGGACGCGTAAAAGGTGGTGAGGCAATTGGAGCTGATATTGAAAAACTCACCAAAGAGTTTGATGCCAATCATCCTGACAAATCGGTTCCTGCATTGGTCAAAGTATATGACCGTGTTCAAAAAATAGAGGATGGCTACTGGCGCGAACAAAAAACAAAAGAGCTGAGCGAACTAATTGCGGCTTGTTCAGGATTGTGGTTTGAAAGCTATGCAGCTGAACAGACCTATGGCTTACATGACAGCATCGAGATACGCTCGCAGGTGCTGAATAGGTACAATGATAAAGTGAAAATCACACAAGCCGACGGGCAGCATTTTGAGGGTGGGAAAACCATACCGGCAAACGAAGTACAGACCTTCAGCAGTAAGATCTATGCGGATAAGATCACACAACCTTATTGGTTAGAGCAACCCCATGGTATAGGTTCATACGCTATTGCTGATGACCGCAAAGTTGGTAATCCCGAAAATCCGGATATGCCGAAGGTAAAATTTGAGTTTATTGTTGAGGGAACGCCAATCCAGTTTGAGCGCCAATTGGTTTATAAATATACTGACCCGGCAAAGGGTGAAATATATCAGCCTGTGCAAATAGCTCCACCTGTAACAGCTAACATTCGCGATAAGGTATACATTTTTAATTCGCAGCAGCCGCAAACCGTGCAGGTAAATCTGGAAGCTTTTGAAAAGATAGGCTCAGGAAGTATTTCGCTGGATGCGCCTCCGGGATGGAAGATCAGTCCGGAAAGGGTTCAATTCACCAATAAGAATAAAGGCGATGAGTGGGAGCAGAATTTTACCATCACGCCATCCAGCAATAAATCACAAACCGCTGTGCTGGAAGCTACGATAACAAATGACCGGGACAATACAACTTATAAAGACGGAATATTGTCTATTCATTATAATCACGTTCCTAACATTACACTGTTTCCTCCGGCACAGGCCAAATTGGTTCAGCTTGATTTGAAAATTGCAGGCAAAAAGATCGGCTATATCAATGGCGCAGGTGACTTAGTTCCTGAAGCTTTGAAACAGGTGGGCTATGAAGTTCATCAGCTTTCAGAAAATGAGATACTGAATGGTGATCTGTCGGGTTATGATGCCATTATCGTTGGTGTCCGTGCCTATAACGTTGACCAGCGTTTGATCATCGAACAGCCGAAGCTAATGGAATATGTGAAAAACGGAGGTAACCTGCTGGTACAGTATAATAACAGCCAGGGCCTGGTGACAAAAAATATTGGTCCGTATCCATTCAAAGTGGTGAACGAGCGTGTGACCGATGAAAACGCCAAAATCACCATCCTCGACCAAAATAATCCGGTATTAAACTATCCAAACAAAATAACCCCTGCCGATTTTGACGGCTGGGTACAGGAACGGGGCCTGTATTTTACCAAAGATTCCGATCCTCAATACCAAAAAGTACTCCAAATGGCCGATCCCGGAGAATCACCCAAAGACGGTGCGGTGATAACTACTCAGTACGGCAAAGGGCGGTTTGTTTATACCTCACTGGCGTTTTTCAGGCAATTGCCTGCTGGGGTTCCGGGGGCGTATAGGTTGTTTATTAATATGATTAATAAACCGAAGGCGAATCCATGACTCCGCGCCTTTGCTGAACGAAGCAATCGCACACTATACAGAGTGGCCATGCAGTGAAAAATACCGTGTTTTCACGGGTTAGATTTATTTAAAGAATATTTTAGATTTATCGATCTAATTTTTATCTAATATTAACTTAACCTGTACCAATCACATGGATTGTGAAGACATTGATTACCTGGCTTATCTTATAAAAGATGCAAAGAAAAATGGTAGCCCTAAACCAATTGTATTATTAGGCGCTGGCGCCTCAAAATCTGCTGGAATCCCGGATGCTAATGAAATCGCTAAGCAAATTCTTGATAAATATTCCGATAATCCCAAAATAAAAAATTCAAAGGAAGAGGACAAGAATTATGCGTATTTAATGGGGACGCTAACCACAAATCAAAGAAATAGCTTTTTAAAGGAATTAATAGATCAAGCTAAAATAAATGTAACTCACATTTATTTGGCTCAGATGATGGCTGAAGGTTATATTGATTATTTCCTAACGGTAAACTTTGATAACCTAATGCAAAGAGCGCTAGCACTGTTTAATATATTTCCTCCAACTTATGATTTGTCGATCCTCACAAATATAACAACTACCCTTTTTCATACACAATCTATAACATATTTACACGGCCAACATACTGGCGTTTGGATGTTGAATACACAAAATGAAATGGAAAAAAATGCTCAGGTCGTTTTGCCTATCTTACACCAAATTAAAACCAATCGGACCTGGATAGTTATCGGATATAGCGGTAACGACCCAATTTTTAATCATATCGCTGATCTAGGAAGTTTTAACAACAACTTATACTGGGTTTGCTATAAAGACAATAATCCATCTGAAAAAGTAACCAATAACCTCATTGAAAGATCTAACAGCAACTCTTTTTTAATAAAAGGGTATGATTCAGATTCATTTTGCCTGAAATTAAGTACTCTTTTGGATAACCCACAACCACCAATTTTTAATCAGCCTTTTAGCTTTTTAAAAGAAGTTCAGAACAATATAGTGGATATTGAAAATGATGATACATACAAAAATGTAAGGGAAAGATTGGACGAATCTAAGAAAATGGTTGATGATGCTATTAAACGTTATGAAAAAGGTGCAGGATTCGACATGGAAATGAGCAGTGAACAAATAAATGAAAGCAATCTTAAAAAACAAATTATAGATGCAATCATAAAAAAGGATTACTCGGATATCGAAATTTTATTACCCCAAATTAACTCTAGTAACAAGGAAATTAACCTCTTATTAAGTGGCCTATATAACAATTGGGGAGTCGACTTATTAAAAAAAATTAAACCCAATAGTGCTGATCGAGATGCTTACGAAATAATATTTGGAAAATATAGAAAGTCAATACAGTTAAACAATGAAAACAGCTCTGCTTATTATAACTGGGGCAATTCTTTACGACAATTGGCAGATTTGATGCCACAGGAAGAAAAGAGAAAATATTTTGAGCTAAGTATCGAGAAATATGAAAAAGCCATCAGTCTAAATGATAAGGATGCTTCAGCATACAATAATTTGGGAGGTGTGCTAAGAAAATTGGCCAATTTAATACCTCAAGATGAAAGAAGGAGATATGTGGAATTGAGTATAGAGAAATATGAAAAAGCTATTAATCTAAATGATAAATTGATTTCGGCATATAACAATTTGGGTATTGCAATACAAGATTTGGTTGATCTGGTACCACAGGAAGAAAAGAGAAAATATGTGGAGTTAAGTATTGAGAAAATTGAAAAGGCTGTTAGCCTGAATGATAAAAATGATTTGACGTATAATGCTTGGGGTACAGCTTTACGAAAGCTAGCTGATTTAGTATCGGAAGAAGAAAAGCGGGGGTGTTTGGAGCTAAGCATAGAGAAATATGAAAAGGCTGTTAGTCTGAATGATAAAGATGGTTCGGCTTATCATAATTGGGGAAATGCTTTACGAAAGTTAGCTGATTTAGTGCCAGAGGCAGAAGCGAGGAGAAATTTGGAGCTAAGTATTGAGAAATATGAAAAGGCCATTGTCTTGAATGGTGAGGATGAGTTGGCTTATCATAATTGCGGAGGTGCCTTACGAAAGTTGGCCGATTTAGCCTCCGAAGAAGAAAAGAAAAAATATTTGGAACTAAGTATAGAGAAGTATGAAAAAGCCGTTAGCTTGAATGACAAATATGATGCTTCATACAATAATTGGGGAGCGGCCTTGCAAAAGCTAAGTGATTTGGTGACGGAGGAAGAAAGGAAAAAATATGTTGAGCTAAGTATCGAGAAGTATGAAAAGGCTATTACCCTGAACGATGAAAACGACACATATTATTGTAACTATGGAGCAGCCCTACAAAAATTAGCTGATCTGTTGCCACAGGAAGAAAAGAGAAAATGCTTGGAGCTGAGTACTGAAAAACTTGAAAAAGCCACTAGTGTAAATGATAAAAATGATTTAGCTTATAATATCTGGGGTGTAGTTTTACGAGATTTGGCTGATCTAGTACCTCGAGAGGAGAAGAAAAAGTATTTAGAGCTAGGTATTGAGAAATATGAAGCGGCGATTAAGCTGAATGATAAAAATGACTCGGCATTTAATAATTGGGGTATTGCATTGCAAGATTTGTCTGATCTAGCGTCAGGCGATGAAAAGAGAAAATATCTGGAATTGAGTATTGAAAAGCATGAAAAAGCAATTGAGATGGATATTTCTAATGAACGGCATATAGATAATTACATTGCCACATTAGGGGCTTTTTCAAAAATTCTATTAGGGACAGAAAAGGGCAGGTATTTGGAAAAAGCATTAAAATTATCAATTAATTTAATTGAATCTGGTTATGGAAACTATTATAATTTAGCCTGTGTTTATGCATTGCTAGAGAACAAATTAGAAGCATTAAAAAATTTAGAAACTTCTTTGTCCAATCAATATATTAACAAAGCTCATGTTTTACAAGATAGTGACTGGCAAGACTATTGGAAGGATAAAGATTTTTTAGAGATAATGGACAAGTATTGAATGGGCTAAATCACAAATGTCACGGCTGTTCATTCCCACAATAAATTTTTTATTGTAATCATTACAGAAACAATTACTTTTGCACTGTTGTAAATAAGCATAACATGGCACATCATCATCAAGAAGAGAAAAAAGAATTTAACGTAACCAATTTATATTACCTGGTTGGACTGGTATTTGGCCTCATGACCGGCGCGGTATTGGAAGTAGGTATAAAATGGATCATTGTTGGTGGTGTATTAGGTTTATTGACAGCTCTTTTGTTCGTTGCGGTATTTGTAAGAGGCCGTGAGCAACGCTGATCCTGAATTACCTTCATTCATAAAAAACTGGAACCAGTTTTACGGTATCGTTATCGTATGGCTGGTTTTTTTAATTTTCGTATTTTGGCTCATCACCATCCTCTTTAAATGAGCCTGATTGACTGGATTGTTTTAGCACTTACCCTTTTTGCCATCGTCGCCTATGGGCTTTGGAAAAGCGGCCGCAATCAAAATATCGATCAATTTCTTGTCGGCGATCGCTCTATGCCCTGGTATACAGTGGGTCTGTCGGTAATAGCCACGCAGGCCAGCGCAATCACCTTTTTATCAGCACCCGGCCAGGCTTATTCCGACGGGATGCGCTTTGTGCAGTTCTATTTCGGTCTGCCGCTGGCCATGATCGTGCTGTGTATCACTTTTGTGCCGATGTTTAGCAGGCTCAAGGTTTATACAGCTTATGAGTTCCTGGAAAACCGTTTCGATCTGAAAACCCGTGCACTTACAGCAATGCTCTTTCTGATTCAAAGAGGATTATCTACCGGAATAACCATTTATGCGCCATCTATTATCCTGTCGACTATATTAGGAATCAATACTGTTTATACTACGCTTTTCATCGGCGGGCTAGTGATCTTCTACACCGTTTATGGTGGTACAAAAGCGGTAAGCTATACCCAGCTGCTGCAAATGAGCATCATATTTTTAGGGATGTTCCTGGCGGGCGTGATGGTGGTGAGCCTATTGCCGGATGGAGTTGGGTTTACCAAGGCGCTGCATTTGGCTGGAAAACTAGGAAGAATGAATGTGATCGACTGGAAGTTTGATCCTGCTAATCGCTATAATGTTTGGAGTGGTTTGATAGGTGGTTTCTTTTTGCAGTTATCCTATTTCGGTACCGACCAAAGCCAGGTAGGTCGTTACTTAACGGGTAGCTCTATAGGACAAAGCCGAATGGGTTTGATCATGAATGGCTTAATCAAAATACCGATGCAGTTCCTGATCCTGCTGATCGGTGTTTTGGTATTTGCGTTTTACCAGTTTAATCAGCCGCCTTTATTCTTTAATCAGTACGAGGTTAAGCAGGTTAAATCGGGACAATATGCCGGGCAATACAATGACCTGGAAGAACAGTACTCCGCCGCTTTTCAGCAGAAAAAGATTACCGCCGATGAACTTTCAAAAGCGCTGGAAAGCAAAAATGCCGATCAGATCGATAAAGCAAGAATCAACCTAAAGAATGCCGATGCATCAGAAATGGCCATCCGAAAAAGCGCTATCGATCTGATGAAGAAAAACAATAAGAAGGCCGATACAGATGATACCAACTATGTTTTCCTGAATTTTGTGACACATTTCTTGCCTAAAGGATTGATCGGCTTGCTGATAGCCATTGTTTTCCTGGCATCCATGGGATCAACAGCTAGCGCCCTCAATTCCCTTGCATCCACTACGGTAGTGGATATTTATAAGCGGGTAATCAGGCCCAATGCGTCTGATAAAGCCTATCTCAACGCCTCGCGCCTGGCTACAGTATTCTGGGGATTGGTATGTATTGTAATGGCGTTATATGCTGCTAAACTGGGTAATCTGTTGGAGGCCGTTAATAAACTGGGTTCGTTTATTTATGGTACCATACTGGGCGTTTTCGTAGTGGCTTTCTACCTCAAAAAGATAAAGGGAACAGCCGTATTTATAGCGGCAATAATAACCGAGGTAATAATCTGTATAATGGGCTTTTATGAAGTGATCGCTTATTTATGGCTGAATGCTATCGGATGTTTCCTGGTGATCATTATAGCGGCTTTGATTAACCCACTCATAAATGGATCTACCGATAATCAGGCAAAAATTTCCGCTTGATATACAATAAGATAAGTCACTATGTTTTAGGGCAATAAAAGCCTTATTGTAACATTCTGGTTACACGACTAATCTAATCGTTTTTTTATTTACCTTTAGTTAAATAATAGCATTAAATTAATTAGGGAAAATAGTTGAGCGCGAGGCTTGACTATTTTTTTTTGCTTTAACAGAAAGCATCCTGATTAATTATTACTTAATATGAACGTCGTCTTTTAAGATAAATTGCCCTCATCATCAGGCACTTGGAGAGAGTTGCCCAGAAAACAATACAAAAACTGCCATTGCAAACAATTGAGCCCATTTTTTGGACATTATTTTTTATTTGCAATGGCAGAAAAAAGTCAAAATAAAATTATTTAGCCTGGTCAACAACAGCCTGGTTCAGGCGTTGATACTCATCGTCTTTTTGGTCTTTAGCTAGTTTAACTCCCTGTTGTGCAGTTGCTAATGCACTGCTTTTGTCACCCATTTTTAGTTGGATGCGTGCTTTCCAAAGCTTGTAGAAAGGAGCATTAGGACTCATTTTCTCAGCATCACTTATCCACTCTAGAGCCTTTTTCAGGTCCTTATTATTTTCATAATAATACATGGCAGCCTCAAAATATGGCTTTTTATCGTGGTTCATGATCTCGTCAATGTTAGCCATGATCTTGCTATCAACCTCGGTACTGATAGGGAACGAGAATGAAATATTTTCCCATTTTACTTCCAGCTCGCATTTGGTTTGATCCACGTTGTTAAACTGGACGGTCATGGTTTCAGTTGGTTCAGAATGAGTGATCGTCTTCACTTTAAAGCGTAGAAAGTCTTCTGATTGCTTGTATGTGTAAGCGCCCCATTGGTGGGCGGTTTTGTTAAGAATTACGGTCCACTCATCTTTACCGGGGATAGAAAATAAGCCATATTCGCCTGCAGGAACTTTGTTTCCATTGATCATCACCTCGTCAGAAAATTTGATGATGGTAGCAGCATTGGCCCCGGTGCGCCATACGGTGCCATAAGGTTCAAGGCCTCCGAATATCTTCCGACCACGTACGTTTGGACGGGAATACGTTAAGTCGATTTGACCCAGTCCAAGCTCCTGAGTAATGGTTTGGGTGGAGCTTAATTGCGGGACTTTAAGGTTTTGGGCATAGCTGTTTTGCGCCGCGCATGCAATCAGCATGGCCGCCAGATAGAAATAAATGCGTTTCATTTTTTTGGTTTTATGCTGCTAAGATATTAATTATTACAGCGATATGACCGAACTATTGGTAATGACAATGTAAAACCCTAAGTTTGTATTATGTTCAAAAGGTCGGTGATAATTGTGTTGGCGATGCTGTATTTAACTACAGTGTCCGGCTTTGCATTGAACATGCATTATTGTTTTAACCGGCTGGCTTCGGTTAAGATTGACGAACAGGCTAATTCCTGCACTAAGCTGCAAAGCAGCAAAATGAAATGCTGCAAGGATCAAAAGATCGAGATCAAGGTTAAGGATGCGCATCAAAATAATTCGCCTTTACATTGGTCCAAATTCTTCCCGATAGCATCAATACCGGTATCAGCCTTTGTGATCTTTACCCCGGCTGTTCAAGACCAGCTAATTTCTAGCGTAACGGACCGCGGTCCACCTAAAGCGCAGGTTGTTCCTCTCTTTCTTAAATACTGCACTTTCCTTATTTGATTTTAATTAATCGTCTGCCTTATTGCTATGACCGCAAGGTCGTATATCTATTTTTTTAACGATTAATTTTTATCAAAATGAAAACTCTTAAAATATTCTTAATACTATTTATTGCTTCTATAAGTATTGCAAAAGCACAATTCACCAAAGCCGAATTACAGGTAAGCGGGCTCACCTGCTCCATGTGTTCAAAGGCTACCGAAATGTCATTACATACCTTAAATTTCATTGGCGATATCAAAGCCGATCTGAACCGAAATGTGTTTGTGATCACCTTTAAAAAGGATGTTCCGGTAAACCTGGACCAGATCAGCAAAAAGGTTGAAGGTGCCGGGTTCTTTGTCAACAATCTGAAGGCCACTTTTAATTTTGACAACGTCAAAATCAACAATAATGCCTTCACCTACGGCGGCAACTCTTACCGTTTGGTTAATGGCGATGGAAAAACTTTGACCGGTCCTGTAGCGGTAACTGTGGTTGATAAAGGCTTTGCACCTGCTTCGGTATATAAAAAATATAGCACAACCGATAAAGCTGAAGCCGGCCGTGTTTATCATATTTCGATATAGTTTTCAATCTGCCAGATCATGAAGATTATATTATTATCTGTCATCCTCTCGGGGACGGCATTTTCTGCCTTTTCGCAGGAATTGTATATTAATACAGAGCCGGCCAGCAACATGGCGACCCATTCGCTTGGAATAAGACTGGAGAACCAGGGCTATTTCAACCCGGAATATAAAAACCGTACTACTCTGGAAGTGATGTATGGCGCCAGCAAAAGCCTGATGGTGCATGGTAGCTTATATGCATCTGATTATTACCAGAACCAACAGCATTTTGAAGGTGGCAGCGTTTATGCTAAGTATCGTTTCTTGTCTATTGATTCTGTCCAGAGCCATTTCAGAGGTGCAGTATTTGCAAAACTTTCTGATATAAATAATCCGTTGCATTACCAGGAAATAGCCCTTGAGGGCGATAACAGCGGTTTTCAGACAGGCGTGGTTTTTACTAAGCTAATACACAAACTGGCGATTTCCGGCTCAGCAAGTTACCTGCACGCATTTGGCAACCGCGGCGGATATGATATTCCAATTGGAAACGCGCATGACGCCGTCGGCTATACCCTTTCGGCAGGTTACCTGTTATTCCCAAGAAAATACGAGAATTATAACCAGGTAAACCTTAATGTTTATGCAGAGTTATTAGGAAAGGCAAATCCCGGATATGGACAAAGTTATCTGGATGCTGCGCCTGGTGTTCAGTTGATATTCAATAGTTTTTTCCGGGTTGACTTTTCTTTTCATACCCCTTTGTATAACGATATGACAAGGCTCAGTCAGAATATTTACCTGGTCAGGTTGGAGTATAACTTATTTAACGTTTTTTAGTATTGCTATGAAAAAAACCATCTTATCTATAACCATAGTTCTTTTTTTCATTTCCGCATTCGCCCAAAAAACGCCGATGAAAAAAGATACCTCCATGAAAGGCATGGACATGGGCGATATGAAAATGGATTCCGGCTCTATGATGTCTATGAAAATGAATAGCCAATACTCGCTTGATGTGCCGATGAGCCGCGACGGTTCAGGAACATCGTGGGTACCTGATGAAACACCGATGTATGCCTATATGATCCACGGTAAAAAGTGGATGACGATGATTCACGGCAGCTTCTTCCTGAGATACAATAAGCAGGATCTTTTCAATTCAGGTAGCCGCGGCGGAAAAAAGTTCGATGCTCCCAACTGGCTGATGGCCATGACACAAAGGCCGGTCGGTAAAAATGGATTGTTCTCTATAAACACCATGTTCTCTTTTGACCCCTTCCTGGTTGGCCCGGGTGGATATCCCTTATTATTCCAGACAGGCGAATCATACAAGGGCAAAAAGCTCGTAGACATACAGCACCCGCACGACCTGTTTGCTGAGCTGAGCGTTAACTATACGCAAAGAGTAGCCAAAGACGCCGATGTATCCCTGTCATTTGGTTATCCAGGAGAGCCGGCATTAGGTCCGCCGGTGTTTATGCATCGACTTTCGGCCATGAATGACCCTGATGCGCCGCTGAGCCATCATTATTCGGATGCGACGCACATTACTTTTGGTACATCAACTTTAGGCTTCCGTTATAAAGACATTAAATTGGAGGGATCGATATTCACCGGTCGCGAGCCGGATGAGTACCGCTACAATTTTGATGCGATGCGGTTTGACTCTTACTCGTTGCGGTTATCCTACAACCCCTCAAAAGAATGGGCATTACAGGTATCCAACGGCTGGATACATAGTCCCGAAAGCGCCGAACCAGAGCAGAATGTTGACCGTTTTACCGCGTCAGCTATTTACACCAAAATGCTGGACGATGATAGTTATATTGCCACCACGCTGGTTTACGGACAAAACCATTTCTCAGATAATCATAAAACATTGCCATCCGTATTGCTGGAAAGCAGCTGGCAAATACATAAAACTGCAGTTTATGGCCGATATGAATATGTGCAGAAAGATGCTGATGAGTTGGATCTGACAGATAACTATCCGCTCAATCCCAACTTTACTATTAACGCGCTTACATTAGGTGTTAACCGGGTATTGGCTACCGTAGCAAAGACCAATCTAACAGCTGGGATTCAGTCTACTTTAAATGTATCGCCATCTGAATTGAAGACGCTGTATGGGAGTACGCCGTTGGGTTTCGAGGTTTATTTGAGGATTACGCCGAGGTGATTCTTTTTGTCATTCTGAGCGATAGCGAAGAATCTATGACGGAATTTGTTAGATTCCTGCAATTTAAAATGAAACGATCATACAAATTCGCGGTAATCAAGATAGGATTCGCAACAGATGCTTCACTGTCGTTCAGCATGACAATCTACCTTTGTAATATGGATCGTAAACTTGCAAAATCATTTACGGCATACTCATGCCCCTCCCCCTCTCCAAACCCATACTCCGCATAAATAAAAGGGATATCATTCTTCTGCGCCGCCTCAAAATCACCCATCGTATCACCAACATAAACCGGGTTTTTCAACTGATTTCGATCGACGATCATTCCAATATTTTCGGCTTTTGGTCTGCCGGTATTGCCTGAACATTCGAAATCCTTAAAGAAATGCCCCAGCTGATGCTGCTGCAGAAAATTCTCGATATAGCCAGAAAGACAATTGCTGACAATAAAAAGTGGGTATTTTTCGTGGAGATCAGTCAAAAGCTCTCTAACATCCGGATAAAGCCTGCCACCATATTCCTTCATGTGAAATTTCTCCTGCTCGGCATAAGCGTTCGCCATATTTTGGTATTCTTCTTTTGGCAAAAAGAGAAAATACTGCGCAAAAATATCATCCAGTAATTTACCGGCGAATGCATGGGCATGCTGCTGCGTGACAACAAAATCGGTTACGCCTTTATTTTGCAAAGCGCTATTCCAGGCTCTTACGCACGATTCAGAGGCATCCCAAAGCGTACCATCCAGATCAAAGATCAGTCCGTCAACCTTCAATTTTTAAATCTTTTGATGGTTTCGGTAATATGGGCCAGGTGATGTTTTCCGTGCCAGGAGTACATGGCCAAATTGCGTTTTAAAGAAATCGTATCACCTGATTCAGGATGAACGAAAGTGCGGTTCCATTGCTCTTCTGTCATGCCTTCAAACAGGGCTACCATGCGTTGATGGATGCCGTCGAGCATTTTTAGTGATGGCTCGATAGGCAGACGGTAATCAGGCAATAACGCCCAATCCGCTTCTTCATAAGCTTTGATAGTTGGGTTTTCTTCAGTCAACGCCCACTTAAAACGGATGATGGAATTCATATGACTATCGGCAACGTGGTGCACTACCTGGCGGATGGTCCAGCCACCGGTGCGATATTGCGTATCTAATTGCTGCTCAGTAAGCCCCAGTACGGCATTGCGCATTCTGCCCGGAAGGGTTTTAATATCATTTATCCAACCATTTATAGCGTGTTGCGTATACGAAACGGGTGGTTTAAACTTGCCGGTGGGGTATCTTAGCTCTTCGTCTGTCATAGTTTTAATTGGTTGTGGTTGATGAATGTGGCGAATTACTGTTTGGGAGAAAACAGGCATTCGCGTAAAAATAGCAATTTTAGCAATGCATTGTGTTTGTACAATGCAAGCTTTCATATATTTTAGCGTTTACACTGTGTTTATTTAAACCGATGATTAGAAAATTACTGTTACTTCTGCTGTGTTTTGCGTTTACTTTTTCCCATGCTGAAACGATCAAGACGGATGTTTTGGTGATCGGCGGCGGAGCCAGTGGCGTGGCCGCAGCTATACAGAGTGCACGCAGCAAGGTAAAAACATTATTGGTTGAACCCGGCCCCTGGCTTGGCGGCAGCATGACTATGAGTGGTATGTGCGTGCTCGAGGCCAACCGCGATCTGCCATCGGGTATCTGGGGCGAATTTCACAGAAAGGTTACTGACTACTATCGACCCCGCTTAGGCTATGATACCACGCATAATTCTATCCTTCGTTTTGAGCCTTATACTGCTGCGGATATATTAAAAAAGTGGACCGATACCGTAAAGAATCTGACTGTTAAACTAAAAACACCCTGGACAACTGTTAAGAAAGATGGCACAGGCTGGGAAGTGATTATCATGATAAATGGCGAAGCAGTGAAAGTGGATACCAAAGTGCTGATAGATGGCACCGAAACGGGCGAGGTTGCTGCTAAAGCAGAAGCCAAATTTGATGGTGAAACCGATACGGAGCGAATCACCTGGATAGCTATTTTAAAAGATTTTGGGCGGAATGCGGATAAAACTATCACTAAGCCCGAGGGGTACGATGCGTCTGCTTATGCATGGCTAAAAGAGCATGATATCAAGCAAATGCTGCGTGAAGCTAGTATACCCAATGATAAATATATGATCAATTGGATTAAAGATTACTTTGGCGACTCCGGTGCCGATTCAGATAAGTCCGAACTTTACAAAAAAGCAAAATTGCGTACACTGGGTCTAGTGTACTATCTGCAAACCGAACTAGGTTATAAGAATCTTGGCGTAGATGGACAGTTTGGTACACCGGATAACTTACCGCCTAAGCCATATGTGTTGGATAGCAGACATGTAAAAGCCGAGGTACGAATGGTAACAGATGATATTACGAAGCCTTATGATCGCGAGTCGAAATTATACCGAACGACAATTGCAGCTAGCGAGACCTTAATTTCTCCAGACGTTATAGCTCATAGAAATCTACTCGCGGATAACGGTCGGTTAGGACCACATGTTTATATTAAGCTACCTAATGTAGGGTATGCTATCCCTTTGGGTGCTATAGTGGTAAAAGATTTGGATAATATGCTTGTAACAGAGAGTGCTATAGCAGTAACAAGTGAGGTAAATTATGGTACGAGTTATCCATCTGTACAGATGACCTTGGGCCAAGGTGTGGGCGCCACAGCTGCCTTTTGTGCTTTCTTTAAAACAACAACCAAGCATTTGCGTGTAAGAATGATTCAAGGCGAAATCTTGGATTACAAAGGGTATCTATTACCAATCACCGACATCACCCCAAAAGATCCGCATTGGCGGGCTGTGCAGCAAGTTTGCGCAACAGGTTTATTAAAAGGTGTTCAGAAAGCCAATGAGATACATTTTGAGCCGGATGATATTGTTAGTACTGAAGAAATAAAACCCTTTCTATTAGAACTATATACCCGTGCGTTTTTATGGTTCAACAAAGAAAAACCCGGTGATAAATTTACTGTGGGCAACCTGCTTTCACTCATCAGCGATTATACTTTGACTGATCCTAAAACCCTGCAACTTCACCTGCAAAAAGCATGGGGGCCGCAGTTTAAACTGACCGGCACTTTTGATCTGAACCGGCCGGTAACCCGAATGGAGTTCGCGGTATTGACCAATAAGTATCTGAATCCGTTTGCTAAGACGGTTGATTTGAGCGGAAGGGTGATCAATTGATTATGTAGTATTTGTCATTCTGAACATAGTGAAGAATCTATGACGGGATTTCTTTGTGTGCAGTAATTTGAAATGAATCCCCTTCAAAGACACAACTCGCAACAGATGCTTCGTTCCTCAGCATGACAATTGTGATTTCGGTTCTTTTTTAACTCCAACCGCCGTGCTCCTTGTGCCAATCTTATTTTAAAATCGCATATAGATATTCATCTAAAATCTCTCCGCCTTTAATTACAGCGTTCCTCATTACCCCTTCTTTCACATATCCTGCTTTTTCCAATACACGCATCGATGCCGGATTTTTGCTGTAAACACTTGCTTGTAAACGAATAAAATCCAAATGTGTAAAAGCATAATCGGTTATCAGCTTTACAGCTTCGGGCATAATGCCTTTGCCCCATAGTTCTTCGCTCAGCCAGTAACCGATGATAGCTGTTTTGCGGTAAACATCCTGCCGGGGCTCCATGCCTATGCCGCCGATTACTTCATCATTAATGGTAATGGCAAAGTTGACCACGGGGTCTTGATTAATCAGAAGGTTAATCCAGTTGATGGCGTCTTCTATAGTATAGGGTGATGGAAAACGATCCATCAGGCAGGCCGACACCTTTAGATTATTAGCATTTTTTTGAAGCGACAGCTCATCGCCTTTTTTCCATCCGCGGATAATAAAACCGTTTCCTAGTAGTTCCATAGTGGCTAAAATAACATTATTATGCCTGCGGGGCAATCAAGCTATCTTTAAAATTACAAAAAGAGAAAGGCTTGAGATCAATACCCAAAGCATCACACCCTGGAATAACGGAACAACACCTACTGATCTCAGCTTTTTGAAAGATAAGCCAGAGCCGATCAGAAACAGTGTTAGTGTCAATCCGATTTTAGCGATGCTTGTCAAATAATGTACAATAGGTTTTATAAATGGCACATAGGTATTGACAAGCATTGCCAGGATAAACAGCCCTATGAAATATGGGATCTTAACGGATTTGCTTCCTGTTTTGAAGGCGATTGTACTGATAAATGCCAGGGGAATTATCCAGAGAGACCTTGCCAGTTTAACAGTTGTAGCAACCTGTAATGCTTGTGCTCCATAATGTGAAGCCGCGCCAACTACTGAGCTGGTGTCGTGAATGGCTATTGCACACCATAAACCGAATTGTGTTTGTGATAGATGCAAATGATGACCAATAACCGGGAAAAGAAATAAGGCAATAGAATTGAGAATAAAAATAACGCCCAATGACACAGATATTTGCTGTTCTTCAGCCTTAACTACAGGCGATAATGCCGCTATTGCACTGCCACCACAAATGGCCGTCCCGGCTGAAATAAGGAAGGAGGTTACTTTATCGATCTTTAAAAAACGGCCAGCCAGTAAGCCGACGGTTAATACAGTTATAATTGACACTATCGTAAATAGAATACCTTCTTTGCCTGCCTGCAATGCGCTTACGATATTCATCCCGAAACCAAGGCCAACCACGGATGCCTGCAGCAGCCAGTGTGTGGCTTTATGCGTTAATTGGGCATATGGGTTGTCCAATAATTGCGCTATTATCAAACCAAGTAATAAGGCTAATGGCGGCGACATTACAGGGAACAGACAAAGTACTAATGCCCCAATAAAGATCGTCTTACGAGTATTTTCGCTTAAATGAATTGGGAAAATATGATTTTTGATGCTTGCGGCTTCCATCTTTTTTGTGTTTTGATGGAACAAAATTGGCCGATTAGCGCAGGCCTATCAAATCGTAAAAATTAATCTTCCATAACTTTAAGTTATGAATATGGGCAAAATGTTCACATTTTTTGTTATGAACAGACAACTTCCACGAAGTCAATCATTTTTTCAATTAGCTCTGTAGGAGCTTCCTGTTTATAGAAAAAAATAGATGGGGCATGGCTCCGTAGGCGCCTCCTTCCTAAACATGATTATCATCCAGGAATAATCGCAAATTCATCAGTGCCTGGTATTCTTTCTAATTCGGTATTGCAGGGAAGGTCAAGGTATGGAATAATTGCTTGGTCGTAATTGGCTATAGTATTGACATTGTAATAATTTAAGTTATCAGGATTGTCCACATAGTCCTGGTCCTCTGTTCCCGAGAGAAATCTCCACCCACAATCTTGCGCAAAGTCGGGTTCTTCTCGATACATACGGCCAACTTTCATCCCATCGACCGTAATTTTATCAGTTGCCAGGCATCCACCCATTGGTGGAACAAGGTCTTTCATTTCCTCTGCTTTCAGTTTGAAGTTCTTTGCCATAGGTAGCGGCAAATTAGTAAAATAATATGAGCGCTTTGGTTATATTCGATTTTTGAAAATGAAATTAACAATCCTGTTTTTGGTGATAATTGTCTGTGCTGGATGTTCCAGTCACCCCAAGCCTGTTGATGTAAAGATCAACCTCACAGACAGCAACCGCTCATTGAAAATCAAAGGATTTGATAAGCTTATCATAGCAGACATCGGTCGCGATACCAATAATGAAGCATGGCAAAGCTTACTGCCCATTTACAAAATGCCCATTGATACCGATATGAAGGACTATCAAAACGTTCAGCCCGGAAAATATGTGGTGAAGGATAGCCTGGTAATTTTCACTCCTGATACTACTTTTAAAAAAGGGCAGGCTTATTTTTTAAGATATTTCCGGCATGATGAAGGCACCAGCGCCTGGCGATTAGTTACTGAAAAGAAAAGGCCTGGAAGTATCAGCTATAAAGATTTGGTTTTTAGCTATTAAATGCACTCAGGTATTGAATTTTTAATAATAATTCGTATATTTGCACGGTAATTAAAAGAATTAGAGGGGGCGGTAGTCCCCTCTTTTATTTTACCTGTATAATCATCAGCCTAAAAATACGGATAAATGGATATTGAAAAGAGGGTGACAGAACTGGTTGAGGAGAAGATTTCCGACAGACCCGACCTGTTTTTGGTGAGTGTAAAAATGCATTCGAGCGGTAAGCTGGTGATATTGGTAGATGGCGAAAAAGGCATAGGTATTGCCGATTGCGCAGCTATCAGCAGACATGTAGGTTTCCACCTGGAAGAAGAGAATGTGATTGAGGATGCCTATAACCTGGAAGTATCTTCGCCGGGTATCGATGCGCCGCTGGTATTGCCCCGCCAGTATGTAAAAAATGTGGGCAGGCAATTGGCTATCAAAATGGCTGACGGCAGCAAAAGAGAAGGCAAGCTTACCGGGATGACCGAAGATGCCGTGGTAATAGAAGAAACAATAAAAGAAAAAGGGAAAAAGGCTGAAATTGTTGAAAGCGCTGTCCCTTTGGCACAGATAACAGAAACAAAAGTTTTAATATCATTTAAGTAGAAAAATGAGCAATATTAATTTAATTGAGTCTTTTCAGGAGTTTAAAGACTTCAAAAACATTGACCGCCCAACTATGATGAGTGTTCTGGAAGACGTTTTCAGAAGCATGATCAGGAAGAAGTATGGCAACGACGAGAATTGCGACGTGATCGTAAACACCGACAACGGTGACTTGGAGATCTGGCGTACACGTACCGTGATGGAAGATGGTTTTTCTGAAGACGACGACCTGGAGATTGAATTAGCAGAAGCACACAAATATGATGAAGACCTGGAAGTAGGCGATGAGTTTGTGGAGCAGATCACCCTGGAAAGCTTTGGCCGCCGTGCTATTTTGGCGGCACGCCAGACATTGGTGTCAAAGATCCTGGAGTTGGAAAAAGACGAAATTTTCAAAAAATATAAAGATCGTGTAGGTGAGATCGTGAGCGGTGAAGTTTACCAGGTTTGGAAAAAAGAAACTTTGGTATTGGATGACGAAGGCAACGAATTATTACTGCCGAAATCAGAACAAATTCCTGCCGATTACTTCAAAAAGGGTGATAACGTGAAGGCTGTAGTGAGCAAAGTGGATATGATGAACAGCAATCCGAAGATCATCATCTCGCGCACCGCCCCTGAGTTTTTACAGCGTTTGTTCGAACTGGAAGTACCGGAAATTTTCGATGGTTTGATCACCATTAAGAAAATTGTACGTGAACCGGGCGAAAGAGCAAAAGTTGCTGTAGAATCTTATGATGACCGTATCGATCCGGTAGGCGCTTGCGTAGGTATGAAAGGATCACGTATTCACGGTATCGTTCGCGAGTTGAAAAACGAAAATATCGACGTAATAAACTTTACTAATAATTTACAGTTATACATTCAGCGTGCATTATCGCCTGCCAAGATCACATCTATTAAATTGGATGATGAGAAAAAGACAGCAGCAGTGTATCTGAAACCCGACCAGGTATCATTGGCTATCGGCCGCGGCGGACATAACATCAAATTGGCAGGTAAGCTAACCGGTTATGAGATAGATGTTTACCGTGAGGCAGATGAGCAGGATGAAGACGTGGATATTGAAGAATTCTCAGACGAAATAGACAGCTGGATACTTGACGAGTTTAAACGCATTGGTCTTGATACTGCAAAATCAGTATTGGCATTGAGTGTTGGCGAGTTGGTTAAACGTACCGATCTGGAAGAAGAAACGGTGAAAGAAGTGTTGTCTATTCTGCAGGCTGAGTTTGAATAAACTAAATAAGCAAAATTAAAATCGTATTTTTGCATTATCTAAGCAGAGAAAGTAATATTAAATGTCAGAAGACAAAGGAATAAAATTAATAAAAGCAGTAAAGGAACTCAACATTGGGATGGGTACCATCGTCGATTTTTTATCCGCAAAGGGATTTAAAGTTGATAAGCAGCCTATGGCTATGCTTAGCGGTGATATGTACAATACCCTGCTGAAAGAATTTGCTGCCGACAAAATTATTAAGGAAGAGGCCAAACAGATCAGCATAGGCAAGATCAGGAAAGAGGAGACTGTTCAGACTCCGGAAAAACCTGCCGAGGCACGCCGTTCAAGAGATTTTGAGAACGAAGAAATACTGATCAAAAATACCGGCCACTTTTCTGCTCCGGCTGAGAAGCCGAAGCCAGAGCCTGCTAAAGCGGCTGAAGAGCGTAATGATACAAATCTTCCCGGTGTGAAGGTCGTAGGTAAGATCGACTTAAATGCGCCGTACCGTACCGAGAAAAAAGAAGAACCGGTTGTTGCTAAAAAAGAACCGGAACCGGAAGTAAAACCGGAGCCAAAGGAAGAAGTAAAAGCGCCTGTCGCAAAGGCTGAACCGGCACCAGAACCAGCCAAAGAAGCTGTAAAGGAACCGGTAAAACCAGTTGTTGAAAAACCTGCAGCGCCGCAGCCGGAAGAAGCAGCCGAACCGGCAAATGAAGTGATCCGTGCAAGGGCACAGCGTTTAAGTGGCCCGAACGTAGTTGGTAAAATACAATTACCGGTAAACGAGCCAAAACGCAATCAGCCGGTGGCTTCATCATCTAACTCCAATAGTGCAGCCGACCATAAACGTAAAAGAAAACGTAAAGAAGGCGGCGGTCCGCAACAGGGCGGTGGTAATAACCAGCAACAACAAGGTAATAATGGTGCTCCTAACCAAAACCGTCCAGGCGATTTCCGTAATAGGAATCAACAGGGAGGTGGAGGTAACCGCCCTGATTTCAGAAGAGGCGGTGCACCAAGTACACCTAAAGAAGAACCTTCAGAAAAAGAAATACAAGACCAGATCAAGGCAACACTTGCCCGTTTAAGTGGTGCTGGTAAATCAGGCAAATTTGCGCAACGTGCTAAATTCCGCCGTCAAAAACGTGATGATGTAGCCGCAAGTGCTGAAGAATTGGCATTAGAACAGGAACTGCAATCAAAAGTGTTGAAGGTAACGGAGTTTGTTACGGCAAACGAGCTGGCATCCATGATGGATGTTCAGGTTACGCAGATCATATCCACCTGTATGAGCTTGGGTATGTTCGTATCCATCAACCAACGTTTGGATGCGGAAACCTTAACCATTGTTGCAGACGAATTTGGTTACCAGGTTGAATTTGTAAAACCGGAAGACGAAGAAGCCAACCTGGATACACCGGACGAACCGGAAGACTTGTTGCCACGTGCACCGATCGTAACCATCATGGGTCACGTCGATCACGGTAAAACATCCCTGCTCGATTTTATCCGCAAAACTAATGTAATTGCAGGTGAAGCGGGTGGTATTACCCAGCACATCGGTGCTTATGAGGTAACATTACCGGATGATAAAGGAAAAATAACATTCCTGGATACGCCGGGTCACGAAGCGTTTACCGCGATGCGTGCCAGGGGTGCCCAGGTAACGGATATAGTAATTATAGTTATTGCTGCTGATGATAGCGTGATGCCGCAAACCCGCGAGGCCATAAACCACGCGCAGGCTGCTGGTGCTCCTATTATTTTCGCATTCAATAAAATAGACCGTCCGGGTGCTAACGCAGATAAGATCCGCGAGCAACTGTCAACCATGAATATTTTGGTTGAGGAATGGGGTGGTAAATATCAATCTCAGGAAATATCAGCCAAAACTGGTCTGAACATAGACAAGCTTTTGGAAAAGGTATTGCTTGAAGCAGAATTATTGGAATTAAAAGCTAATCCTAATAAACGTGCGGTAGGCACAGTGATAGAAGCAGCCCTGGATAAAGGCCGCGGTATTGTAACTACTGTATTGGTACAGGCTGGTATGCTGAAAGTAGGTGATCCTATTTTGGCAGGCTGCTACAGCGGTCGTGTAAAGGCATTGACCAACGAGCGTGGCCAGCGGGTAGAATCTGCAGGCCCGTCAACACCGGTACAGGTGTTAGGTATGCAAGGCGCTCCGACCGCAGGCGATAAATTCAATGCATTAGAAAGCGAAGTTGAAGCACGCGAGATCGCCAACAAGCGTTTGCAATTGCAGCGCGAACAAGGTCTGCGTACACAGAAACATATTACACTGGATGAGATCGGCCGTCGTTTGGCTGTGGGTAACTTTAAAGAGTTGAACATTATAGTTAAAGGTGACGTGGATGGTTCAATCGAAGCGTTATCCGACTCATTACTGAAACTTTCTACCGAACAGATCCAGGTAAATATTATATCGAAAGCAGTTGGTCAGATCTCCGAATCCGATGTATTGCTGGCTTCGGCATCCGATGCGATCATCATCGGTTTCCAGGTGCGCCCTTCACCAGGTGCGCGTAAACTGGCCGAGCAGGAACAGATCGATATCAGGCTTTACTCGATCATCTACGATGCGATCAACGAGATAAAGGCCGCTATGGAAGGCATGCTTGCCCCTACCTTTGAAGAGAAGATAGTTGCGAACGTTGAAATTCGCGAAACCTTCAAGATTAGCAAAGTAGGTACGATTGCAGGTTGTATGGTGTTGGATGGTAAGATCACACGTAACAGTAAGATCCGTATCATACGCGAAGGCGTAGTAATCTACACAGGAGAGCTGGCTTCGTTGAAACGCTTTAAGGACGATGTGAAGGAAGTAAACGCCGGCTACGAGTGCGGTTTAAATATCCATAACTTTAATAATATCGAAGTTGGGGATATTGTGGAGGCTTATGAAATAGTAGAAGTTAAGCGTAAGCTTTAATATATAGTCTGCAAGAAACTTAAAGGCTCTCCTGATATAATCGGGAGAGCCTTTTCTATTTAATGATGTTTTTTGATCCTGTGATGATGGCGTTTTATGCTGTGGTGTCTTTTATGGCGATGCTTGGTCTGAGCATTTACAGCCTGAAAGCTAAACGTTGCTAACAAGAGGATGGCTAGTACTTTTAAGGTTTTCATAATAATAGGGTTAAATCCACTTTTGATATATAAGCTTAAATTGACGAAATAAGTTCCGTATTTATTGTATACGAGGTTATTGGGCATTAAAACGTAACAAGATTAATACAAAAAACATTATTTCGTATTTTTTTCAACTAAAATTTTGGTTTATAACTAAAGAGTTAGTAAATTCCATCCTCATTACCTGATCAAATTATAAACCTATACTTTAATGAAAAAACATATCCTGCGAATAAGTCTACTATGTTTTTCAAGCGCTTTTTTTATTGGCAGGTCTTCTGCTCAAACTGCCATGCCAGATAGCGCCAACCTGCAAATAGCGTCAGCCAATTTTTACAAGGCTATCGGTCAGGAATCCAGATTATATAACGGGCATGAGTACCAGTCATATGATCCCCATATAAAAAACAGCGCACTTTTCCCTGACGATGCGAAAACCTGGGCGACGGGGAAAGTTACTTATGATAATATTGATTATAGTGGCGTACCGATGATGTATGACATCTATAAAGACGCCGTAGTTGTACAGTTATACAACAAATTTTCGATGTTTACCCTGTTAAGCGAACGGGTGCAGGATTTTAGTTTCTCCGGTCATAATTTTATAAGGATTAATGCGGATCAGATCACAGATAACAAAGCAGAACTCACTACGGGTTTTTATGACCAGCTTTATGCAGGAAAACTAGAGATCCTGGTAAAAAGAAGAAAGACAATCCAGAACTCCTCAAATGCAGTAGCTGCGCCTGAAACATACTTTTCTGCCACTAATGATTATTACCTGAAGAAAGGGAATATATATTATAAAATAGGAAGCAAAGGTTCCATTTTGAAACTGCTTAAAGACAAGAAAAGCGATATTCAGAAGTATATTAAGCAAAACAATATTAGTTACGTAGATAATCCCGAGCTGGCAATGGTCAAAATAGCATCCTATTATGACCAGATAACCAATTGAAAAATTTTGTGCTGCGGCAATTGTGCGCAGGAATACCAATTATAACCGACATAATGGGCTGCTAAAGCTCAAAAAGTCATTAAGCCACTATTGAATCATTATTCTAATGAAGAAAATTTACCTTTTGGGCTTGTGCCTCCTTGCTTTTTTCCAACTGGCAAATGCCCAGGACAAGGCGGAAAAACTGATAAGCGTCGACTTTCACGCGGCCAAAATTCAACAGTTCGCTGACGACCTGCAGGCAAAAACCGGCTATCACTTTTATTACGAACAGGCACAATTTGATAGCCTGAAAGTTACAGTAACGGCAACTGACCGGACGCTTTCGGCTATTTTATTTATGGTGTTTGATAAAACCGAATATCACTTTGCTATTGCCGACCAAAATGTGTTCCTGACGAAGGGACGCGAAATGCGACCTAATCTGGCTGCTGGGTTCTTTACGCCCGCCCCTGCCACAGTCGCTGCCGCCCCTGCCACAGTAGTAGACTATTCAGAAGAGAAGACGACAAAAGTAGCGGAGGCCACAACAGAGAATAAGCTGTATGAAATAGGCCTGCGGACGACG
>Ga0163162_10000072_pt1 | contig 92818 bp, 78 predicted proteins | sample S55metaG_FD_115310 | JGI IMG/M metagenome (GOLD analysis project Ga0163162, IMG submission 115310) | Switchgrass rhizosphere microbial communities from Kellogg Biological Station, Michigan, USA - S5-5 metaG | ecosystem: Host-associated > Plants > Roots > Rhizosphere > Soil | place: USA...
ATATTCTTGCAGCCGTCGCAGGGCCGTGCTATGAGAAGCCTTCGGCGATTCAGCAGCAATCGATCCCGATCATCATGGCCGGCCAGGACATGATTGGCCAAGCGCAAACCGGTACCGGTAAAACCGCCGCGTTCGCACTGCCTATTCTGCACCGCATCGATCCTGCCAAGCGCGAACCGCAAGCCCTGATCCTGGCGCCAACTCGTGAGTTGGCGCTGCAAGTAGCAACCGCTTTCGAAACCTACGCCAAGCAAATGCCGGGCGTTACTGTTGTGGCCGTTTACGGCGGCGCGCCGATGGGCCCACAACTGAAAGCAATCCGTAATGGTGCACAGATCGTTGTCGCCACTCCGGGCCGTCTGTGCGACCACCTGCGTCGTGACGAAAAAGTTCTGTCGACCGTGAACCACCTGGTTCTCGACGAAGCTGACGAAATGTTGAAACTGGGCTTCATGGATGACCTGGAAGTCATCTTCAAGGCTCTGCCACCTACGCGTCAGACCGTATTGTTCTCGGCTACCCTGCCGCAGTCGATCCGCGCCATTGCCGAACGCCATCTGCGCGATCCGCAACACGTGAAGATCCAGACCAAGACCCAGACCGTTACCGCGATCGAACAGGCTCACCTGTTGGTTCACGCTGACCAGAAGACTTCGGCTGTTCTCAGCTTGCTGGAAGTGGAAGACTTCGACGCTCTGATCATGTTCGTGCGCACCAAGCAAGCGACCCTGGATCTGGCCAGCGCCCTCGACGCCAAAGGCTACAAAGCTGCAGCGTTGAACGGCGACATCGCCCAGAACCAGCGTGAGCGCGTCATCGACTCGCTCAAAGATGGCCGTCTGGACATCGTTGTTGCGACCGACGTTGCTGCTCGTGGTCTGGACGTTCCGCGCATCACTCACGTGTTCAACGTTGACATGCCGTACGACCCAGAGTCCTACGTTCACCGTATCGGCCGTACTGGCCGTGCCGGTCGCGAAGGTCGTGCACTGCTGCTGGTGACTCCACGTGAGCGCCGCATGCTGCAAGTGATCGAGCGTGTAACCGGTCAGAAAGTTGCCGAAGTACGCCTGCCGGACGCTCAAGCTGTTCTCGATGCACGCATCAAGAAACTGACCAACAGCCTGTCGCCGCTGGTCGCTGATGCCGAGTCGACTCACGGTGATCTGCTCGATCGTCTGACTGCCGACATCGGCTGCACTCCGCGTGCTCTGGCTGCTGCGCTGCTGCGCAAAGCCACCAACGGTCAAGCGCTGAACCTGGCGGCGATCGAGAAGGAACGTCCACTGGTGCCGAACAACGCACCGCGTGGCGACCGTCCTGAGCGCACCGGTGATCGTCCTGATCGTGGTGACCGCGAGCGTCGCGCGCCAATGCCTTTGGGCGAAGGCCGTGCTCGTTGCCGTACCGCGCTGGGAGCGCGTGACGGTATCGCTGCGAAGAACCTGCTGGGCGCCATCCTCAACGAAGGCGGTCTGGCCCGTGAAGCGATCGGTCGCATCCAGGTGCGTGACAGCTTCAGCCTCGTCGAGCTGCCGGAAGATGGTCTGGACAAACTCCTGACCAAACTGAAGGACACTCGCGTTGCCGGTAAGCAGCTGAAACTGCGTCGCTATCGCGAAGATTGATCTGCCCTTGGGCTGATTGATCGCAGATAAAAAATCCCCGACTGGTTCGGGGATTTTTTTTGCCTGCTTTTTGCTTTTGTGAGAGCGAGCCTGCTCGCGAAGGCGTCAGCCGAAACGATAAATATCCATGCCCAGCGCACCCATCGTGAAGCCCTTGTGCGCCACGCTGAACTCACCGCCCGCGCCCCGGGCAAAATACAGCGGCAACAAATGCTCATCACTCGGATGGCTGCGCACTGCATTCGGCGCCTGCTGCCGGTAATCATGCAGCGCCGCCTCATCGTCAGCCGCCAACTTCTCGATCACCCAGTCACGGAAATCCCGCGCCCACGGCTCGACACTTTCCGGGCCGGCGTGCCAGTCCAGTTCGCGCAGGTTGTGGGTGATGCTGCCGGAACCAATGAGCAAAATGCCCTGATCACGCAGCCCTGCCAGCGCTCGGCCGACCCGGGTTTGCAGCGCCGGGCCTGCGCGGCTCGGTAGCGAAACCTGCACCACTGGAATATCCGCCTGCGGGTACATCAACGACAGCGGCACCCAAACACCGTGATCGAACGGGCGTTGCGGATCGAGACGGGCAGGCAGGTTGTTGGCATTCAACAGATCCGCCACCTCAGCGGCCAGTTGCGGGTCACCCGGCGCCGGGTACTGCACTTCAAACAGTGCGCGAGGGAAGCCGCCGAAGTCGTGCCAGGTTTCCGGTTGCGCATGGCTGCTGACCAGCAGTTCGTGGCTCTCCCAGTGGGCCGAGACGATCACGATCGCTTTGGGTTTGGGCAAGTCGGCGGCCAGACGCGCCAACGGCGGGCCGCTGGCGCCGGGTTCCAGTGCCAGCATGGGTGAACCGTGGGAAATAAACAGGCTGGGAAACATGATGGGTTCCTGAGCGTTAAGATGACCTCATCTTCAGTCAGATCATTGATCTAAATCTAATATAAGTTTTGATGCTTTTTGATCGAATTATTGGGAGTGATGCATGCAGCCTGAGTTTTGGCACAAGAAGTGGGCTTCCGGCCAGATCGGTTTCCATCTGCCCGAGGTGAACCCGTATCTGCAGCGGCACTGGGCGGCACCTGAAACGGCGCGAGTGCTCGTGCCTTTGTGTGGGAAAAGTCTGGATCTGGCGTGGCTGGCAGGGCGCGGTCATCAGGTGCTCGGGATCGAATTGTCGGAAAAGGCTATCGAGGACTTTTTCAGTGAGCATCAGGTGCAGCCGCAGATCAGCGAGAAGGGCGCGTTCAAGGTCTATCGGGGTGACACCATCGAGTTGTGGTGTGGGGATTTCTTTGCGCTGACAGCCAGTGATGTGGCCGATTGCGCGGCGATATACGACCGTGCCGCGCTGATTGCCTTGCCGCCGCCGATGCGTGAGCGTTATGCGGCGCATCTTCAGCGGATTCTGCCGCAGGGTGTGCACGGGTTGCTGATCACGCTGGATTACGATCAGGCGCAGATGCCGGGGCCACCGTTTGCGGTGGCGGATGATGAGGTGCAGCGTTTGCTCAGTGGTGCCTGGCAGGTGCAGGTGCTGGAGGAGCAGGATGTGCTGGGTGAGAGCTGGAAGTTCTTGCAGGCAGGCGTGACGCGGCTGGAGGAGCGGGTTTACCGGGTTTCTTCTCGATAGATGTTTGCTGACAGTGCCGGCCTCTTCGCGAGCAGGCTCGCTCCCACATTGGATGGGTGTTTGCAGGGCCCGTGTGGGAGCGAGCCTGCTCGCGAAGAGGTAATCAGCTACAACCCATTATTCGCATGTATAAAAAAGGCCCGCATCACTGCGGGCCTTTTCATTGTTACCGGTCAGATCAACCGCGACGACGCAACGCGTCAATACGCTCTTCCAGCGGCGGGTGGCTCATGAACATGCGGGCAAAGCCCTGTTTGATGCCACCGTTGATGCCAAAGGCGTTCAGGGTGTCCGGCATGTGCACCGGCAGGCCCTGTTCGGCGCGCAGGCGTTGCAGTGCGCCAATCATTGCGCTGGTGCCGGCCAGGCGTGCGCCGGCCTCGCCGGCACGGAATTCGCGCTTGCGCGAGAACCACATGACGATCGCACTGGCGAGAATGCCCAGTACCAGTTCGGCGAAGATGGTCGCCACGTAGTAGGCGATGCCTTGGCCTTCTTCGTTCTTGAAGATGACCTTGTCGACGAAATTGCCGATGATCCGCGCAAAGAACATCACGAAGGTGTTCACCACGCCCTGGATCAGCGCCAGGGTGACCATGTCGCCGTTGGCCACGTGACCGATTTCGTGGGCCAGCACGGCTTTCACTTCATCGGGCGAGAAACGTTCGAGCAGGCCCTGGCTAACCGCGACCAGCGCGTCGTTCTTGTTCCAGCCGGTGGCGAAGGCGTTTGCTTCGTAGGCCGGGAAAATACCGACTTCGGGCATCTTGATCCCGGCTTCGCGGGACAGTTGCTCGACGGTTTGCAGCAGCCATTGCTCATGCCGGGTACGTGGCTGGCTGATGATCTGGGTACCGGTGCTCATCTTCGCCATCCACTTGGAGATGAACAGCGAGAACAGCGAGCCGGCGAAACCAAAGACTGCACAGAAAACCAGCAGCTGACTAAGGTCGAGATCAACCCCGTTGGCCGCCATGAACCCGTTGAAGCCGAACAGGCTCAGGGTGATGCTGGCTATCAGCACGACCGCCAGGTTAGTGGCCAAAAACAGCAGGATGCGCATCATGGTTGTAGAAATCTCCTCAAGCTAAAGATGTAGCGTACTGCGGGGTATATAAGGTGCTGCACCGGGCTATTCAACTGAGTGACTATTTCAAACTGTGTCCTACAGCGGATTCTTCGGTGCTCGGCACATTTCCCACAACAGATAACGATAGGGATGACGACCAGCCGCGACCCGTCGCCATTACGCTGGACGCAGGTAAAGGGTACGAATCGCAAGTGTAGAAGGCGTGCGCAGAGGTGGAACGCAGAAGTGTTGCTGAATCAGACAGTGCGCAACGTTTGGCCGTTGCGCACTGCTGGCCAGTTACTGGCGGTAGGACTTGAGGAAGTTGCCGATGCGGCCGATGGCCATTTCCAGATCATCGACGCGGGGCAGGGTGACCACGCGGAAGTGATCCGGCCACGGCCAGTTGAACGCCGTGCCTTGCACCACCAGAAGCTTCTCGGAGAGCAGCAGATCGAGGACGAATTTCTCGTCGTTGTGGATCGGGCAGACCTTCGGGTCGATTTTCGGGAACGCATACAGCGCGCCCATCGGCTTGACGCAGCTCACACCCGGAATGTCGTTGAGCAACTCCCAGGTGCGGTTGCGCTGTTCCAGCAAGCGACCCTGTGGCAGCACCAGATCATTGATGCTCTGGTAGCCGCCCAATGCGGTCTGGATCGCATGCTGGCTCGGCACGTTGGCACAAAGGCGCATGTTGGCCAGCATGTCGATGCCTTCGATGTAGCTCTGGGCATTGTGCTTCGGTCCGGAAATCGCGATCCAGCCGGAACGGAAACCCGCCACGCGGTACGACTTCGACAGGCCGTTGAAGGTCAGGCAGAGCAGGTCCGGGGCCAGCGACGCGGTGCAGATGTACACGGCATCGTCGTACAGAATCTTGTCGTAGATCTCGTCGGAGAACACCACCAGGTTGTGCGCACGGGCGATTTCCAGCATGCCCAGCAACACTTCCTTCGAATACACCGCACCAGTCGGGTTATTCGGGTTGATGATCACCATGGCTTTGGTGTGCGGGGTGATCTTGGCCTTGATGTCGGCCAGGTCCGGGAACCAGTCAGCGCCCTCGTCGCACAAGTAATGCACGGCATTACCGCCGGCGAGGCTGACGGCGGCAGTCCACAGCGGATAGTCCGGGGCTGGCACCAGCACTTCGTCGCCATTGTTGAGCAGCGCCTGCAGCGACATCACGATCAGCTCGGACACGCCGTTGCCCAGGTAGATGTCTTCGATGCCGACACCTTCGACATTCTTTTGCTGGTAGTACTGCATCACCGCTTTGCGCGCGCTGAACAGACCTTTGGAGTCGCTGTAGCCTTGCGCGGTCGGCAGGTTGCGGATCACATCCTGGAGGATTTCGTCCGGCGCTTCGAAACCAAACGGCGCCGGGTTGCCGATGTTCAGCTTGAGGATGCGCTGGCCTTCCTCTTCCAGTCGTTTGGCGTGCTTGAGCACCGGGCCGCGAATGTCGTAGCAGACGTTGGCGAGCTTGTTCGATTTGCTGAACTGCATGGCGATGTGATCCCGAAAATGAACGATCCAGGCGGTGGATGGACAACCGTGCTGGGATTCCTGTGTTTTCACACAGGCGGACGTCTTGAGCCGAGGCTCCCATAATCCGTTTGAATGCGCCCGGTCTGGCTGCCAGACTGGTGCGTGACGAGGCGCAATCATACGTGCCGCCCGATCCGTGGAAAAGGTACAGATCGGGCTTTTTCAGCCGCTGAGGTGTGATGATGGAAAAGTTGGAAAAAACCCTGGAAGAATGGAAAGCCATGCTCGACCCGCAGCAGTACGAGGTTTGCCGCCTAAGTGCGACCGAGCGACCGTTCTCCGGCAAATACAACGCGACCAAAACCGACGGCGTTTATCACTGCGTTTGTTGCAACGAGCCGTTGTTCGATTCCAAGACCAAATTCGACTCCGGCTGCGGCTGGCCGAGCTTCTACGCGCCGATCGGCGAAAGCGCGATGACCGAAATCCGTGATACCACGCACGGCATGATCCGCACGGAAGTGAAGTGCGCGCGCTGCGACGCGCATCTGGGTCATGTGTTCCCTGACGGCCCGCCGCCGACCGGCCTGCGTTATTGCATCAACTCGGTGTGTCTGAACCTCGAACCGCGCGCATGAACGACTGAAGGCGACCTTCGGGTCGCCTTGTTATTCGATAATTAAATTGCACACAATTTAATTGCTCGCTATGTTTGGTCTTTCCCGATTGTCTGCGGAGCCCCATGCCATGAGCGACAACCTGCTGAATATCCCTTGCACCACCATCAAGGGTGAACAAAAGACCCTGGCCGATTTCGCCGGTAAGGCGGTTTTAGTGGTCAACACTGCGAGCAAATGCGGTTTCACCCCACAGTACAAAGGCCTCGAAGAGCTGTGGCAGACCTACAAGGATCAAGGCTTGGTCGTGTTGGGCTTTCCGTGCAATCAGTTCGGCAAGCAGGAGCCGGGTAACGAAGGGGCAATCAGCGAATTCTGCGAGCTGAACTTCGGTGTCAGCTTCCCGCTGTTCAAAAAGATCGAAGTCAACGGCGCCGGCGCTCATCCCCTGTTCGTACAGTTGAAGAAACGTGCGCCGGGTGTGCTCGGTTCGCAAGGCATCAAGTGGAACTTCACCAAATTCCTCATCGGCGAGGACGGCCAATTGGTCAAGCGCTTCGCCCCGGCGACCAAGCCGCAGGACCTGAGCCGCGAGATCGAAGCTCTGCTCAAATGAACAGCCTGCCGGTCGATTCGTTGAAGCTCGACAACCAGTTGTGCTTCAAGCTGTACGCCGCTTCCCGGGCGGTAATTCGTGCCTACAAGCCGATGCTCGATCAGCTCGGTCTGACCTACCCGCAATATCTGGCGATGCTGGTGCTGTGGGAGTGGCAGGACGCCGCGCCGGAGCAACCGACCGTCAAGGCCTTGGGCGAGCGCCTGGCACTCGACTCGGGCACACTGACGCCGTTGCTCAAGCGTCTGCAGCAGCTGCAGTGGGTGCAGCGCCAGCGTTCGACCCGTGACGAACGGCAAGTCCACCTGAGCCTGACACCGGCCGGCCAAGCCTTGCGCGAGCAGGTCGGGCCGCTCAAGGCCCGGTTGCTGTGCGACAGCGGGGTGGATCTGGACCGGCTCAATGACTTGCGTGACGGCCTCGATCACTTGTTGGGGCAGATCAAAGCGCTGTCGTAGTCGGGATCCACTGATCGAGCAGTGCCGCCAGTTCCTCTCGGCGGAACGGCTTGGCCAGATAGTCGCTCATACCGGCCGCGCGGCAGCGTTCGCGGTCCTCGGACATGGCATTGGCGGTCAGGGCGACGATGGGCAGGTGCGGCCAGCGCCCACTCTGGCGAATCTGCCGGCTGGCTTCGTAGCCGTCCATTACTGGCATGTTGCAGTCCATCAGTACCAGATCGAATTCGTGATACTCCAACTGATCCAGCGCTTCGGCACCGTGGGCGGCGACGATGACTTCGCAGCCCAGTTTGCCAAGCATGCCTTTGGCCACCAGTTGATTGACCGGGTTGTCTTCGACCAGCAACACCCGCCCGCGCCTTAGGGTAGGGGATGTTTCAAGTTGCGCATCATTGATGGCGACGATGTCAGGTTGCAGAGTCCGTCGCAGGTTTTGATAGAGCGCGTTGCGCGCCAACGGCCGTGCCTGTTGTTGCAGAGGGGCGAGTGCGGCCGCTTCTTCGCTCGGCAGAAAGCTGCCGTAGGCGGTCACCAGCAAAATCGGCGCAACGAGCGTTGGGCGCAAGCCGAACAGACACTCCGGACAATCGGTGATCACTACGTCCGGCGTCAGGCCCAGCAGTGAGTCATCGATGGTGCGCTGCTCATACGCAAGGCCCCAGACCGGCAGCAGACTTTGCAGCAGTTCCGCCAGACCACTGCTGGGCGCAGTGATGGCGAGCACTTTCCCGTGCAGAGGGGCCGGGACCAGCGTGCGGGTATGGCAGGGCAGAGGTAGCTCGGCACAGAACTGACTGCCAAAACCGGTCTCGGAGCTGATGGTCAGGCGCCCCTGCATCGCTTCGCAGAGGTTGTAGGTCAGCGCCAGTCCCAGGCCGGTGCCGCCATACTGGCGCGTGATGCCGGCGCCTGCCTGCGTGAACGGCTGGAAGATTTTCAGCTGCGCGTCCTGGGCGATACCGATGCCGGTGTCGCAGACCTCGATGCGCACGCCATCCTTGTAGGTCGACAAGCGCACATCCACCCGGCCGAAACGGGTGAATTTCAGCGCGTTGGACAGCAGGTTGCTGACGATCTGCCGCACGCGGGTCGGATCGCCCAGCACCAGTGCCGGGAAGTGCGGATCAATCAGGCAGGTCAGCTCGACGCTCGGCGCCGCGTTCTGGGACAGCAGGTTGGCAGTGTCTTCGATCAAGGCGCCAAGGTCGAACGGGATGTGCTCAAGCTCCAGTTGCCCGGCATCGAATTTCGACAGGTCGAGAATATCGTTGAGCAATTCGACCAGCACCTTGCCCGAATCGTGGGCGATCGACAGCTGTTGCTGCTGTTCGGCATTCAACGGGCCGTCGAGTGACAGCGCAATCATCCACAGCAGGCCGTTGAGTGGCGTGCGGATCTCGTGGCTCATGTTGGCGAGGAACGCCGAGCGGGCTTCGGCCATTTCCAGGGCGGTGCTGCGGGCGACTTCGAGTTCCTGATTGGACTGGCTGAGCCGCGCGTTGATCGCCTTGAGTTCGGCGGTGCGCGCCGAAACGATGTTTTCCAGTTGCCCGAGGTAATCGGTCAGGCGGTTTTCGGCGTTGCGCCGCTGTTGAATCTCGGTGGCAATGTTCTCGAATTGCTGATTGGCGACTTTGACCAGCACGCCGATTTCATCGTTGCCGTGGCCGGACGGACATTCCAGCGTAGTCGGCTCGGCGCTGCGCGGGTCGCGCCCACTGAGTTCGCGGATCACCCGCACCAGCGGTTTGGTCAGCATCACGTAGAACAGCGCCAGCAGGATGCCGGTGAGAATCAGGCTGCGCGCGAACCCGTTGAGCAGGGTGACCTCGGCCCGGCGCAAAAAACGGCTGCCGAAGGCATAGGTGTCGACCTCAAGGCTCAATACCCCCAGCGATTCGTTGGGCAGGTGATCCAGATACAGACGATCCTCGAACTGGCGCTTGGCGCCAAACAGGAAGTCGCTGATCACCCGGTAGCCGCTTTGCAGTTCCGGGCGTTTGATGCTGGCCAGCACCGTATTGTTGTTGTCGATCAGTTGCGCAGAAATGATCGCCGGCGAGCGCAACAGGCCCAGGGTCAGTTCCTGCGCCAGTTCGGCGTCGATGTTGTAGGCAATCCGTGAGGCCGGGTTATGGCTGATTTCCAGCAAAGACAGGATTTCACGGTTGATGGAGGCGTCTTCACTGGCATAATCGATGCCGATTTGCAGCAGGCTGAGCAGCGTGCCCAGAATGAACCCGACCAGCACAGTAAGCCTGGCTTGCTTGTATGACAGCCGGTGGGTGAATTTGATATCCATGGGGTGTTGAACCACTTCCGTTTCCCTTCGCTGCTCAAGCATAGTCGATCATGTATGGATACCGAGGTTCCCGAATCGCCTTGTAACAAGGCTTGGTAGGGTGATTTTTATCTGTGTGTCGTCGCAGGATTCACCATCATCACTGTGAACGTGCCCGAGGAGAAGACGTGGATTCCCGATTGAATGCTTTTCTTGAACGCGCCGAGTCGGTTCTGGCGCGTATCGAACCGTTGTTGCCGGCACCACGGCCGGTGATCGACTGGGGCACTTGTCTGGCGGCGCGCTGGCAGCGTGACGGGCGCAGCGGCTACTTGTTGCCGCTGGAAGTCAGCCTCGACATGCGCCTGTCCGACCTGATCGGTGTTGACCGTCAGCTCGAACAACTGGGGCGCAACACCCAGCAATTTCTCGATGGCATGCCGGCCAACAATGCGCTGCTCTGGGGCTCGCGCGGTACCGGCAAGTCGTCGCTGGTGCGAGCGTTGCTGGCGGAACACGCCGCCGCAGGCCTGCGCCTGATCGAGATCGAGCGCGATCATCTGGCAGATCTGCCGCGGGTGGTCGAGCAGATCGGCAAACTGCCGCAACGTTTCGTGCTGTTTTGCGATGACTTGTCGTTTGAATCCGGTGAAGGCGATTATCGCGTGCTCAAAAGCGTGCTCGATGGTTCGCTTGAACAGGCCCCGGACAACGTCTTGCTGTACGCCACTTCCAACCGTCGCCACCTGGTGCCGGAGAAAGAAAGCGACAACGAAAACTGGAAACGCGTCGACGGCGAACTGCATCCCAGCGAAGCCGTTGAAGACAAGATCGCGCTGTCGGACCGTTTCGGTCTGTGGCTGTCGTTCTACCCGTTTACTCAAGAACACTTCCTCAACGTCGTCGAGCACTGGATCGGCCAGTTGGCGGCCAAGGCCGGCCTGAGCTGGCAGCGCGACGAAGAACTGGACATCCTTGCCGTGCGTTGGGCCACCGGCCGCGGTAATCGCAATGGACGTTGCGCGTACCAATTCGCCCGTTACTGGGTGGGACTGAAATTGTTGGAGCACAAGGCATGATTGATTTGCAACAAAGCGGCCAAGGCCTCGAAGGCTATGGCATGTTGGCCGCACAACTGGAATCGCTGCTGGCGGACGAGCGCGATTTCATCGCCAACGCCGCGCAGTTTTCGGCGTTCCTGTTCAACCAGCTCGATGACCTGAACTGGGCGGGTTTTTACCTCAACCGTAACGAAGAGCTGGTGCTCGGCCCGTTTCAGGGGCAGATCGCTTGCGTACGCATTCCGTTCGGTCGTGGCGTGTGTGGCGCGGCGGCAGCGACTCGGCAAACCCAGCGCGTTGAAGATGTGCACGCGTTCCCGGGGCATATCGCCTGCGACAGCGCGTCGAACAGTGAGCTGGTCGTGCCGCTGGTCAAGGACGGTCGCCTGATCGGTGTACTTGACCTCGACAGTCCGAAACTGGCGCGTTTCGGTGCGCAGGATCAGGCCGGTATCGAGCAACTGGCGGCGATTTTCCTGCGTCTAACCGACTGCTGATCACGCGGTGAGGCCAGCCTTGTGCAGCAGGCTGGCCGGATCCACGTTGTCGATCTGCGCGGGATCGAGAAAACGCACGGCGTACTGCATGTACACGCCATCGTTGATGAACAAACCAAACAGCTGGGCATCGATGTGTGCTTCGCGGCACATGGTGGCCATGATCGCCAACGCCTCACTCAAGGTTTTGGCTTTCTTGTATGGGCGATCGGCTGCGGTCAGCGCCTCGAAGATATCGGCAATCGCCATCATCCGCGCCGGCAGGCTCATGTCCTCACGCTTCAGGCGTTTCGGGTAACCGGTGCCGTCCATTTTTTCATGATGACCGCCGGCAATTTCGGCAATGCTGTCGAGGTGGCCGGGGAAGGGCAGATGGCTGAGCATCATGATCGTCTGCACCATGTGGTGATTGATGACGTAACGTTCTTCGCGGGTCAGGGTGCCGCGGCTGATGCTCAGGTTATACAGCTCGCCGCGATTGTATTTGTAGCGCGGCACATCCAGCTTGAAGCCCCATGGATTGTCTTCGGGAATCAACTCGTTCGGGTCGCGTTCGAGCAGGTGCTCGGGCTTGTCCGCCAAAAGCTTTTCACTGACCGGCAAGCTCGGTGCCGGCGTTCGCGACTGACGCCGATTCTCCTCCCAGGACACACCCAGCCGGTCATCAAGGGTACGCATCCAGGTGCGTCGGGCGAGATGATCAAGGCGCTGCAGATCTGCTTCGGCCATCGCTTCACTGCCTAGATTGCAGCGCGCGACAAAGGCAAAATCGTCGTCGAGCGCCGTCAGCGTGGCGTCGCGCAGTTCGGCCAATGCGGTCTCATCGCCGCCCAGGGCGCGCGCCTGCCAATAGCTGATCCAGGCATCACGCTTGAGCACTTCGAAACGTGTGCGGATCTCGTGGATGCGGTCGTTGATGGTTTCCAGTTTGGTGGCCTTGTCGACCACGTATTCCGGCGTCGTGACCTTGCCGCAGTCGTGCAGCCACGCGGCAATGTGCAGGGCTTCCCATTCATCTTCGCTGGGTTGATAGGCGCTGAAGGCCGGCGCCTGACTGGCTGCTGCCGCCTGGGCGAGCATCAGTGTCAGCTCCGGCACGCGCTGACAATGCCCACCGGTGTACGGACTTTTGGCGTCGATGGCACCAGCGAGTAATTGAATAAAGGCGTCGAGAAGTTGTTTCTGACGGGCTTGCAGACGCTGGCTCTCGATGCTCACCGCCGCCGCGCCGGACACCGCCTGCAAAAAAGCGATGCGATCAGGGCGCAGTTTTTCCAGATCGGCTGCGGTGCCGCTGTCGCTCACCAGCAGAATCAGCAGGCCGATGGTTTCGTCGTGGCGGTTGTGCAGGCGGATGCCGATCAGATGGATGCGCGGCGATTGCATTGCCAGCAGGACCTTCTGCAAGTCGCCAGCCTGATCAAAGCCGAAGTTGCTCACCACGTTGTTGGCGCTGACCAATTGTCTGAACCACGTCGGGCCGTTGCTCTGCTGCAGGTCGTGGCCCTGAATGTCGAACGCTTCCAATGCCTGAGGCGTGCCATCGATCACCAGGCCGTAAGGCTCCATGCGGCTGCTGTCGCTTTCACGCAGATAGATCAGCCCTGCCTGCGCCTGAGCAATCTGCACCGTTTCAAACAGCACCCGGTGCAGCAGGGGGGCAAAGCGGGTTTCGGCGCCCAAGGTGTCGGTGATCTGGAAGAAACTCGCCAGGGTGTCTTTCATTCGTGCCATCGACACACTCAACTGATCGACTTCAAGCACCGGCGAGCGGCGTGCCAACGGAAAATTGAAATCGAAACTGCGGATGGCGTCTGCTTCCTTGACCAGCGCGTGCAACGGCTTGACCAGAATCCGCGAAATCACCCAGCCCAGCGGCAGGCATAGCAGCAGGGTCGCCAGGGTGATCAGCGCGCCTTGCCAGCGCAAACGGTAGGCATCGACCAGTAACTCGTCTTCCGGCACCAGCAACGCCAATTGCAATCCTTTCGGGCCACCCTCTTGAATGCTGCTGCGGGCGACGATCCAGTGGCGACCCTCCGCTTCCACGCGATTGCCCGTGGCTGCGCCTGACAACAGCGTGTGCAAGCCCGGACTCAGGTCCGCCGCTTTGGCCAGAGAGGCCGTGCTGCCGTCGACAATCAGGCGCTGGCTGTCGGGGTAGGCCACGGCGTTGCCCTCGGCGTCGAACAGGGCAATCTCGGTGGAGGGGGTGACGACATGTTTACTCAGCGCGGCGGACAGGGCGACCAGCGTCAGGTCCGCGCCGATCACGGCGTTCTCGCCACTGCGCCGAGCCAGCGTCGTGCCGACATTGTGTGTGGAGAAAAACACGTAGGGCTCAGTGGTGATCTGCTCCTCTTGTTGGCGGGCATCGTTGAACCACGCACGGCCGCGCGGATCGTAGCGGTCGCCTGGGTTGTCCTGACGGCTTATCGGTGTCAGTGCCTGATCGAAAAACAGCGATTGCGAGTGCATCGCGCCCTGTGGGTCATGCTCGATGCTCCAGACCTGATACGCCGCCGCTTCAGGGGCCTTGAGCAGCGTTTTCAGTGCGGCGCTGCGCAGTGGACGCACCATGAAGAAGTCGCCATTGGCATAACCCAGGTACAGCGACGCCAGGTTGGGATTGTCGCTGAGCGACTGGCTGAAGGGGCGGAGCAGGGGCATGCGTTGTTCAAGGCGCGCAGCCTGAGTGGCGGGGTTGTCCGCCAGCAAACTCAGCAAATGGCGGATCGGCTGATAAGTGGCAGCCATGTCCAGGCGCACGTCCTGTTCGATCCGTTCGAACAGTTTTTCGCTGCTCGAGAGGATGATCTGCGTGGTCTGGTGGTAATTGAACAGGCCCAGCACGATTCCCGTAAGCAGCAACAGGAAGGTGAACATGACGCTGATGTGCACATGCAGCGGAAACCGGCGTTGCTCCGGGCGCAGTGGGCTGGGCATTTCGGGCTCTCCATGATGGTTAACTCACTGCTCAGCGCCAAGCATAGTTAAGGCAGGCTCATTGTGCCTTGATCCGACATCGTCAATTGTTGCTGCAAGGCGTGCTCGAGATCGAGCATCGCCCGGTTGCTCGCTTCGCAACGGCGAACGATCTCGTCTGTCGACAAGGCCTCGGCGCAGGCTTGCTCAAGGGCGTCGCAGCACTCGATCACGCGTGAGGCCTGAGCGATACGCGCGGCCCCCTTGATCTTGTGAGCGACCACCGCCAGCGCCCCGCGATCATGTTCAGGCGACAGCGCGAGCAGTTCCTGACGATCGAGGCGGCTGCTTTTGAGCAACTCGGCCAGCAGACGGCGAGCTTGAGCAGGGTTGCCACCGGTCAGCATGTTCATGTTTTGCAGGTTGAAGGCCGGTGGTGTACACGTCGGCGTGATGCCATCGACCCACTGGCTGAGCAGGCTCAGGCTCAAGGGCTTGAACAGGCAATCGTTCATGCCGGCCTGTTTGCAACGCTGGATTTCCTCCGGCTGTGCATTGGCCGTGAAGCCCAGCACAGTGCAGGGTGGGCAGCGTGCCTGGAGTTCATGCTGGCGAATGGCGCGAGTCAATTCGTAGCCATTCATCAACGGCATGTTGCAGTCGACGATCACCAGGTCGAAATGGCCAGCCCTCCACAGTGCCAGGCCACTGCAGCCGTTCTCGGCAATGCTGAAGTGATGACCGAGAAACTCCAGTTGCTGACACATCAATAATCGATTCGCCGGATGGTCATCTACCACGAGCACACGCAGTGGCGTTTGCGATGTCTTGATCGCCGGTTCACTTTTCACCGTGCTCAGCTGTATCGGCAAGGTTTCCAGCGCCAGGGAGATGCATACCTGGGTGCCGATGCCCGGCTGACTGTTCAATTGCAGTTGCCCGCCCATCATTTCGCAGAGGTTGCGACTGATCACCAGCCCCAGGCCTGCCCCGCTTCTACCTTGTTGACTGCTGTTTTCCGCCTGGGCAAACGGTTCGAACAAGCGCTGCTGGTCCTCGGCACTGATACCGACGCCAGTGTCCTGTACGGTCAGTTGCATCAAGGCACGGGCCGGCACCTCGGTGTTCATGAGGTCCAGGGTAATCCGCACATGCCCCTGCTCGGTGAATTTGATGGCATTGCTCACCAGATTCGACAGCACCTGTTTGAAACGCAGGGGATCCAGATGCACATCGATTGCCAGGTCCGGTGGATTGAAGATGACTTGCAGGGTGAGGTTTTTCTGCCGGGCGAGACCATCGAAGATTCTCGCCACAGAGGCCACGGTATCGACCAGATTGACCCGTTCCGGGCAAAGACTCAGACGCCCGGATTCGATCCGTGCGATGTCGAGAATATCGCCGATCAAACCCAGCAGATCGTTGGCCGAATGATAAGCCGTGTCGATTGATGAGCGATCCGGATGCTGTTGATCCATGCGTTTGAGTGTCAGTTCTAGCATGCCGATCACGGCATTCATTGGCGTGCGGATTTCGTGACTCATGGTCGCCAGAAACGTGCTTTTTGCCCGATTGGCCTCATCTGCCTGTTCTTTGGCCGTACGCAATTCTTCGAACAACTGACGGCGTTCGCTGATGTCGATCCAACCGCCGATGATGCCCTTCACGTCGCCGCTGGAGTCACGGTACGGCAGTATCCAGTGATAGATCGTCAGGCGTCGGTTACCGATGTGCAAAGGCCGGTCGACCACCATCGGTGTGCCTTCGGCGACGACGCGTTGGTAATCGGCCTGAAAAGCCTGAGCCTCGAAGGCGTTGCTCAAGGTGCCCTCAATGACGCTTTTGCCGATGACGTCTTCGCGTTTGGCATTGAACGCTTCGAGGTAGCTTTCATTGCAGCTTTGCAGCAGGCCTTGGCGGTCGCGGACATAAATCGGATGCGGTGTGCCATCGACCAGTGAGCGCATGAATTCGAACTGGTCGTTCAACGCGCGCTCGGCGGCCTGGCGTTGCTTGATCTGGTGACGCATATAGGCGTTCCAGGCCAGAAGCAGCAGCAGTAACAGGCAAGCGCCGACGATCACTTGGTAGAACAGGCGCTGGTAGTTATGCCAGATGTTCTGCGATGCCGTGGAGTAACCGCGCCAGCGGCCATTGATCACGCCCAGCTCATCGGGGGCGATGCTCAGCAACGCCTTGTTGATGATCGACGTCAGTTCCGTGTTGTCCCGGGCGGTTGCCAGCGAAAACGCAGCCTGGCCGGTGCCGATGGTGGTGGTGATTTGTAATGCCTGATTAAAGATCCGCGAAGAAATGAAGTAGTTGGCAATCACCAGTGAGTTCACTGCGCCGTCGACATGTCCTTCAGCGAGCAGCGACACCGCGCTGAAGGTATCCGCGGTTTCGATCAACTGGATGCGCGGATACTCCCGGCGCAGGTATTCGACCATCGGATTGCCTTGGGCAATCGCCAGTTGTTTGCCTTTGAGCTGGCCCAGGTTGGTCGGGCCGTCGGCACTCTTGCGGGTCAGCAGAACGTAGGAATTTTCCAGATAGGGACGACTGAAGTTGAGGGTTTTTTCGCGCTCCGCTGTCGGCAACAATGCTGCGATCAGATCGGCTTGATGGTGGTCTATCTGCTGGATCATTTCGGCGTCGTTGCGGCTGCGCCGGATCTCGAAACGCAGGCCAGTGCGCAGGCGGATCAGTTCGAGCAGGTCGGCACTGATGCCGCGAAAATTGCCGTCGTTGTCAAAGAATGTCAGGGGCGCGAACGCTTCATTCACGACCACACTGACCACCGGATGCTGTTTGAGCCACACTTCTTCGCGCTGGGTCAGTTGCATTTTTCGGTCGGTGAGCAACAGATCGCTGCCGGCGCTCCAGCGCTTGGCAATATTGTCGCGTTCGCTGGCAGGCACTGCCTTGAGCACGGTGTCGACGATGTCGAGCAATTGTGGGTTGTTGCGGCGCACGGCGAAGCTGAACCCCTGGGCTTCCTGCTTGCCGAAATTGGCCATGCGCACATTGTTCATGTAACCCTTGTTGATCATGTAATGCGTCGACAGGGTATCGCCGAGAAACACATCGGCCTGGTCAAACGCGACGGCGTTGATCGCGTTCTGGTAGGAGGGGTAGCAGGTAATGAGCGCCTTGGGATACAGCGCCTTGACTTCGGGTAACGGCAAATAGTGATAGACCATGCTCAGCCGCAACCCGGCCAGGCCTTCGGTGAGTGAGCGGGTTTCGTCTTCGCGGGTGACCAGCACCGGCAGGTCAATGGCATAGGGGGTCGACAGCGCCAGGTCGGCATTGCTCGCTTCGAACCCGTTCGCGGTACCCAGCAGGTCGACCTGGCCATCGACCAGTGCCCGAATCGCCGCATCCCGGGAGGGAAAGCGCTGCACCCGGACAGACAGACCGGTGGCCTGGCCAAGGAGCCCGGCGTAGTCAGCTGTCAGCCCTTCGTAATCCTTGCCACTGACCGTCATGTCAAACGGCGGGTAGTCCGGCGCCGAAGTGCCCAGAACCAGTTCGCTACGTGAAAGCATCCATTGCCGCTGGGACTTATCGAACGTGATCGATACCGGCTCGTTTGCCGACCTGCTGAGCAAGGCATAGTCCGGTGAACCGCCGGGCATGGCGAACACGTTGGCGCTCAGGTAAAGACCTGCACTCAACGCAATTAAATAGTCCTTCAAACGGCTGGGCATGCGGGCTCTCACACGAGTGCGTTTCGTTTGGCCATCTCGATAAGTTCTACAAGGGATTTGGCCTTGAGTTTCTGCATCAGGCGTTTTTTGTAAGTGCTGACGGTTTTATTACTTAGAAACATGCCCTTGGCGATCTCCTTGTTAGTGCGGCCTTGGGCGAACAATTGCAAAACCATCAACTCGCGATCATTGACGGATTTGAACAGTTCCAGTTCGGCAAAGCGGATATCGTCACTACGAACCGGATTCAATGACTGGCTGGGGAAATAGTTGTAACCGGAAAGTACTGCCTTGATTGCACTGACCAGTTCGCTCAGGTCTTCCTGTTTGCAGACATAACCCGATGCGCCGGATTGCATGCAGCGAATGCCGAACAGTGTCGGACACTGCGCCGTCAGAATCAGTATTTTCAACGGCGAGCCCATGGCATTGAAGCGGGCCAATACTTCCAGGCCGTCCAGCTTGGGAATGCTTACATCGAGAATGACCAGATCGGGCATGCACTCGCGCACCATTTGCATGGCATCGACTCCGTTATCGGTTTCACCGACGACCTTGTAACCTTCATGCTCCAGCAGCATTCGAACGGCGAGACGGATGACCGGGTGATCGTCGACAATAAAAACGGAGTTCATAATCAAATCCCATGCAAGCACGAATAAAGCGCGCACCTTAGCTCAGTTGAATGAGCACTCGCATGAAGTGACATGGCTCCAGTCACGTTATCGGATTAATCCTACAACTAATAAGGAAACGGACTACGTTCAAACTAGGTTTGACGTAAGGAGGAGCAGAATTTGAAGAGGCTTATAGTTTGACTTGAATGATTTGCAAGTACTGGCTGTAAATGGTTTTTTATAGATGTTTAAACTTGCTGAATCGCCGTGTGGTCATGGTGGACTTTCAGCCCTGTCAGTCGCTCGCGTGCGGGCGGCCAAAACTATGGGCGCCCGCATGCGATGGGGTCAGTGGCTGGAGCGGCCGGTCATTTCCAGCGCCATGTCGCTGGCGTAACTGTCGGTCATGCCGGCGATGAAATCGATCATGCGCAGAAACGACGTGTGTAACGAACCCTGAGGATCCGGTGCGTTACTGCCCAGCAGATCGAGAATGCGCCGGCTTTTGAACGACGGCGTACGACCGTTGTGTTGTTCCAGCGCGGCACCGCAGAACGAATTGAGCAAGATCTCCAGCGTCGTATAGGCGCCGATTTCATGCAGGGTTTTGCGCTTGTCCTGAAAGATTTTCTTGCGCGCGATGTCCTTGGCATTCAGTACGCAACGCTTGGCCGGGCCGTGCATGTGCTCGACCAGATCGCCGTGCAGCGTGCCGGCGAGGAGTGCGTCCTGTTGCTCGACAAAGGCCCGCGCCGCGGCGTTGGTCAAATGCTCGATGGCCTTGCCGCGCAGGATCGCAAGTTTGCGTCGTCGCGAATCCTGTGGGCCGAGTTGACGATAGGTTTCCGGCAGATCGTCGCCCACCAGCCCGAGCAGCAGGGATTCGACTTCGGCGTATTCCAGCAGCTCCATTTCGAGGCCGTCTTCGAGATCGATCAGCGCGTAGCAGATGTCGTCGGCGGCCTCCATCAGGTACACCAACGGGTGACGCGCCCAACGCTGGTCTTCGATTTGCGGCAGGCCGAGTTTGTGGGCGATCTGCTCAAGCAGCGGCAGCTCACTTTGATAGCAGCCGAACTTGTGTTTCTTGTAACCCAGGGAGTCGGCGTGGCGTGCGGTCCACGGGTACTTCAAATAGGTACCGAGGGTGGCGTAGGTCAGACGTGTACCGCCGTCGAACTGGTGGTACTCCAGCTGAGTCAGTACGCGAAAGCCCTGGGCGTTACCTTCGAAGTTGAGGAAGTCAGCGCGTTCGGCTTCACTCATGCCGTCGAGCCAGCCACGTCCGGCGGCCTGCTGGAACCAGTGACGAATAGCATCTTCACCGGAATGGCCGAACGGCGGATTCCCGATGTCGTGGGCCAGACACGCCGACTGCACCACCATGCCGAGGTCGGCCGGGTCGCACCATTCGGGCAAGGCACTGCGCAGGGTTTCGCCCACGCGCATGCCCAGCGAACGGCCGACGCAACTGACTTCCAGCGAATGGGTCAGGCGCGTGTGAATGTGATCGTTGCTGGTGACCGGGTGCACCTGGGTCTTGCGTCCGAGGCGGCGGAAGGCACCGGAGAAAATGATGCGGTCATGGTCTTTGTGGAAAGGGCTGCGGCCAAGTTCTTGCGGGCTGTGCAGCGGCTTGCCGAGGCGTTCGCGGTTGAGCAGGGTTTGCCAATCCAAGGCTGATTCTCTCCGTCAGGTGACTGGGGCGTTGGCCCCTAGCTTCCCGGTTCGCGCACGCCCCTGCAAGCGTAACTACAACCCTGCCGCATCGATGTCGATCAACAGCAAACGCTCACCGTTGTCGAAAAACTGCCCGGCCGTCAGGCAATACTGATTGCTGGTGGCATCGCGGTAGGTATTGGAGAGCGTCAAACGCCGCTCCTCCCAGCCTTCGGCGAGCAAATGATAGAAATACGGGCGCCACGACCAGTTGTGCCCCAGATAGCGATTGTCGGCGACCCAGCCATGCTGTCGCCATTCGAGGTTGGGTGTCAGTTGCGTGCCGTGGCGATCGCATTGATAAAAACGCAGTAACCAGGGGAAGGCGTCCAGTTGTGGCAACGCGCTCAAGGGTGCATGCGCCTGAGCCCAGGCTTGCAGGATCGACATCAGTTCAGCGAGCTGCTGACGCATTTGCATCAGCCGCCCGCGCTCCGCGAGTTTCTGCCGAACATAGCGCTGGCGCAGTTCGGCGAAGTGCTGCACAAACGCGTCGGTGGGAAAGAACGCCTCCTGTGCCCGCGCGAACAGGAATCCCTGTACATAGCGCGATCCGCATTCCAGGGCGAAATTCAACTGCGCTTCGGTCTCGACGCCTTCGGCGATGATCCAGCAGCCGGTCTTCTCGGCCATCTGCGCGAGAGCCTTGACCACATCACTGCTCGGACCACCCAGTGCGGCAGCCTGGAACAAACGCATATCGAGTTTGAGAATGTCCGGTTGCAGCGCCAGCACCCGATCCAGTTGCGAGTAGCCGGCGCCAAAGTCGTCAATGGCGATTCTTGCTCCTGCCTCGCGATAACGCGTGACGACTTCGGCCAGGCGTTGACCATTGCCGCCCAGTTCGGTGATCTCGAAGACGATGCGTTGCGGATCGATACCGTAGCGCGCCAATTGCTTGAGACTCGGCAGCGCCTGATCGGCGCGCAGACGACTGATCCAGCGCGGCGACATGTTCAGGCTGAGAAACCAGTCTGTCGGTGCTTCATGCAAGCGGCTCAAGGCGTTGTCGCGGATCTGCCGGTCGAGGCGGCGAAGGGCTACGGCGGGTGTGCGCGGGTCCGCAAACAGTGGCCCGACCGAAGCCAGTTGACCGTCGGCCTGGCGCAGGCGGCCCAATGCTTCGACGCCTGCAATGCGTCCCGTGGCGGTATCGATGAAAGGTTGAAAGCAGGCGAGCGGTTGCCCGTCGATCACGGGGCCTCCTTAGTCGTTCTTGTTCTGGTTGAACCCCGTCGACCGGATAGGCGCACGGGATTGAACCTCCGGATAAAGAGGTTCATCCCGCCGCTATTGCAAGAATGTAGCCAGATGTATCTGTTCAGCGTTTGGCCGAACTCTGCATGACCAGTTTGATCAGCGGCCCGAGGCTGGTGCCAAGCCGGATCAGCCGGCTCAAGCCACCGGCGCCGCCGCTTTTCGCGCCTTTGCCCGTGATAAAGCCCAATAGCGTAACGGCAGCCACGCCCCACAATGGCGCGTGTTTGATGCCGAAACCACCTTGCAGGTTTTGCGTCATGCCGCGCATGCGATGCAGCGGCTGCAGGACTTGCCCGGCTTCATGACGAATTTCCTGGCGATGCATTGCCATGCGCAGGCGGATCAACGCCTTGCGCATTTCCCGACGCGAGCTGTTGTGTGGCAGTTCAGGCAGGCTCATGGCAGCAGGCGCTCCCGGTCGTTGGCCAGCTCTTCGAGCGTGCCGTGGAAAGGCGAGGATTCATCGAAAATCGCCGCCTTGAGACGCAGTCCGCAGAAGATCGAGGCCAGGGTATAAAAAACGCACAGGCCGATGATCGCGGCAAGCCGGTAAGTGTCCCAGAACACGATCATCACCAGTGTCGATAAACCCACCAGCAACAACAGTGCAAAGACCAAGGCCAGACCGGCGAACAGCAGGAGGCTGACGGTACGTGATTTCTGCTCCTGCAATTCGATGCCGAATAATTCGACATGGCTGTGCAGCAGACCCAGAACGGCGGCGCCCAGGCGTCGCGTGGAAGAGGCGGTGCCCGCAGTCGGGCCGGATTCACCGATCGACATAATTAGCGCCGAGTAGCCAGCAGGCCGATCAGGAAGCCGACACCGGCAGCGATGCCGACGGACTGCCAAGGGTTGGCCGACACGTAATCTTCAGTGGCGGTCACTGCAGCCTGACCGCGATCGCGCAGGGTTTCTTCGGTCAGTTTCAGGGTTTCGCGGGCGCGCAGCAGGCTGTCGTGAATCTGCTCGCGCAGCTCATCGGCCTGATCGCCGGCCAGGGTGGCGGTGTGCTCGAGCAAGCGTTCGGTGTCGGCGACCAAAGTCTGGAAGTCGTTCATCAGGATTTCTTGAGCAGTCTTTGCCTTGATGCTGGCCATGGGTGGATCTCCGTAAGTGACGTCTGAAGCGTTCGAGTATGAGCCCTGCGCGAAGGTTCAGTACAAATGACTGGTACAACTTTTGCTGTGTCGTGGTGCGTTGCCCGGCGGTTGTGCGCTGTTGCCGGGCGTGCGCCATGAGAAACCTTATCCCAAACAAGCCCGGTTCGTGTCAGGACATCGACCTTGTGCGCCAAAGCAGTTCGCCGGACCACCGGACTCGTGACTGCGCGGTCGCAACTTGGTGCATGAAATGTGCGCATGAACCGCTTTGGTGCCTTTTTCGCCTTTAGGTCTGCCTGCTTATGGAAAATCTGCAAAGCGCTGTGGACACCCTGGTTCACAGCTCCAATACCTTGTTCATTCTGATCGGTGCGGTGATGGTGCTGGCGATGCACGCCGGTTTCGCCTTTCTGGAAGTCGGCACAGTCCGTCAGAAAAACCAGGTCAATGCGCTGTCGAAGATTCTCAGCGATTTCGCCGTCTCGACGCTGGCCTATTTCTTTATAGGCTATTGGATCTCTTATGGCGTGACCTTCATGCAGCCGGCGGCGGTGCTGAGCGCCGATCACGGCTATGGACTGGTGAAGTTTTTCTTCCTGCTGCCCTTTGCCGCCGCGATCCCGGCGATTATTTCCGGTGGCATTGCAGAACGCGCGCGTTTCGTGCCGCAGTTGTGTGCTACGGCGCTGATCGTCGCGTTCATCTATCCGTTTTTCGAAGGGATGATCTGGAACGGCAACTACGGTTTTCAAGCGTGGCTGATGGCGCAGTTTGGTGCCGCTTTCCATGATTTCGCCGGTTCCGTCGTGGTGCACGCCATGGGCGGTTGGCTGGCGCTGGCGGCGGTGCTGTTGCTGGGGCCGCGTAATGGCCGTTACCGCGACGGTCGTCTGGTGGCGTTCGCACCGTCGAGCATTCCCTTTTTGGCGCTGGGCTCGTGGATTTTGATTGTCGGCTGGTTCGGCTTCAACGTAATGAGTGCGCAAACACTGCAAGGCGTCAGCGGTCTGGTGGCGGTCAATTCGTTGATGGCGATGGTCGGTGGCACCATGGCGGCCTTGCTCGTCGGGCGCAATGACCCGGGTTTTCTGCACAACGGCCCATTGGCCGGGCTGGTGGCGATCTGTGCCGGGTCCGACTTGATGCATCCGGTCGGTGCGCTGGTGACCGGCGCGATTGCCGGTGCGCTGTTTGTCTGGTGCTTTACCGCTGCGCAGGTTAAATGGCGCATCGATGACGTATTGGGTGTTTGGCCACTGCACGGCCTGTGCGGTGTTTGGGGCGGGATTGCCTGCGGGATTTTCGGCCAGGCCGCGCTCGGTGGTATCGGCGGCGTCAGTCTGATCAGCCAGTTGATCGGCACCGCACTCGGTGTCGCGGTGGCGTTGATCGGTGGCTTTGTCGTATACGGCGTGATCAAGGCGCTGCACGGGCTGCGCCTGAGTCAGGAACAAGAGTATTACGGCGCCGACCTGGCGCTGCACAAGATCGGCGCGGTGAGTCAGGACTAAGTTTCAGCATCATCGCTACCGGGATAAAAACCGTGAAGCAGGCGATAGCGGTCGATGCGCACCTGATCGACTTTTTCCTGCACCTGATGCGCCGGCAGACCGAGCATGATCAAGGCGTGAGAGGCGAGCATCAGGCTGGACTCCAACAGCTCCGGCACCACTTCGGTGGCGCCGGCGGCTTTCAATTCGGCCCATTGGCTGTCGTCGCGGGTGCGTACCAGGATCGGCACGTGGGCGTTGAGTCGGCGCGCTTCCTTGAGGATGCGCAGGGCAATGTCGCTCTGATCCACAGCAACCACCAGCAGTCTGGCGCGCAGCAGGCCAACGGCGGTCAGCAGATCGCCGCGTGATGAGTCGCCATAATGCACGTCACTTTCTCCACTGGCGGCTTCTTGTACGCGAACCGGATCACTGTCCAGTGCGATGTAAGGCTGCTTGGCATTGCGCAGGAAACGCCCGATGGATTGGCCGACGCGGCCGTAGCCACAAATCACCACGTGCTGATTGAGGTCGGCGTTGAGTGAGCTGATTTCCTCGATCTGTGCTTCCTGATTGGGCTTGCGGTGGAGCGCTGTAGCGATGCGGGGTGCCGCGCGCAATAGCAGTGGCGTCAGCAGCATCGAACAGAACGTCGCGGCGAGCAGAAGATCGCCCAGTGCTTCGGGCATCATGCTGTGTTGCTGCATCTGCGCCATCAGTGCAAAGCAGAACTCGCCCCCCTGAGCCAGTGCCAGGCCGCTACGCCACGCCGTTTCGCTGTCGCTGCCGCGCCACTTCACCAACAAGGCGACGACGATGCCCTTGATCACCATCAAACCGACGGTGAGCCCGAGGATCAGCAGGCTGTGACTGACGAACAGTTGCAGGTCGATGAGCATGCCGATGCTGACGAAAAACACCCCGAGCAGGATGTCGCGAAACGGTCGGATGTCCGCCTCGATCTGATGCCGATAGTGGCTTTCACCGAGCAACATGCCGGCCAGGAATGCACCGAGGGCAGGGGACAGGCCCAGCAGGTGAGTCAGCCACGCGGTCAGCAGCACAATCACCAGCGCCAACAGCACGAACAACTCTGCCGAGCGTGATGCGGCCACTTCATGAAACAGCCTCGGCAGTAACCAGCGACTGGCCAGCAGCAGACCGACAAACAGCACCACGGTTTTTGCCAGTGTCAGCGGCAGCGCCCAGTACCAGGCTTGCTCACTGCTCCCGGCAAACACTGGCACCAACGTCAGCAGCAATACTGCGACAACGTCCTGAAACAGCAAAACGCCAACGGCATTCTGCCCGTGGCTGCTGAACACCTCGCCGAGGCTGCCCAGTTCTTTGGTCACGATCGCTGTGGATGACAACGAAAGCCCGGCGCCGAGCAACAGCGCTGGTGTCATCGGCATGCCCAGCAGCATCAGCAGCAGACCGAGCAGCGCGGTGCTGATCAGCACTTGCTGGCTGCCGAGACGAAAAACCACTTGGCGCAGAGCGATCATCTTCGACAGGGAAAATTCCAGGCCGAGTGAAAACAGCAGAAACACCACCCCCAGTTCGGCTACGTCAGGCAGGTGTTCGCTTTCGTTGACCCAGTCGAAGGCACTCGGCCCGACCAGCAGTCCCACGCACAGATAACCCAGAACCGGCGGCAGCCGCAGGCGCCGGAACAGGGCAATCACCACGAGGGATGAGGCGAGGATAATCAACAGATTGGCAAACACTGGACACTCCGATGTCAGATTCAGGCTTTTCAAGCGTAGAGGCAAAAAGGCCAGGAGGATCGCGCAAATGGTTTTTCTGTGGACTGATTTGCATCAGGGTTTTGCCTGTGAACCTTTGTCGGAGGACTGGAGCCTTTGGGCGGCGGTGGCTCGACGGGTTTTCAGCTGCGGCCTAGAATAGGCCCACTCATTTTCTGGTTGAGCGCTCATGCTTCCTGAATGTCAGCTGTTCGGCACCCTTGGGTGTCATTTGTGCGAAGTCGCTGAGGCCGAGTTGATGCCTTTCGTTGAGCATGGCCTGCTGGTTGAACTGGTCGATATCGCTGATGACGAATCCTGGTTTGAGGCTTATAGCCTGCGGATTCCGGTGTTGCGTCGTGTCGACACCGGGGCAGAACTGGGCTGGCCCTTCAGCGCTGATCAAGTCGTGGCATTTCTGCGTTAATCCGTATTTTCTCATTCATCCCGCCGGTCGCCGCTGCCATCCATTCCTTGGCATTTTGCGGATTGTTCGGTTACTGTATGTTCATACAGTAAATGCTTCAGAGGGATGAACCGTGGTCAATGTCGAACAGTTGAAAAACAGCGTGAACCGGATGTCGGTTGACGTGGTGCGCGAGGCCGTTCTCGAATTGCGCCTGGACGGGCTGGGCACGGAAGGCAAGACGCCGTTCAACAAGCTGCATTTCAACACCTGTTTTGCCGAGATCGAGGCCTTGTTTCAACGTGCCGGTTATCACAAACAACTGGATGTGGTCGGTTATCAAGGGTTGCTCTACGCCTTGTATGACCCGGGCCGCTGGGAGGCTGTCGATGTGCTGCGCTGGCTCAAGGAGTTCACAGACGCTGCAGCGCTCAAGTCGATCCCGGCCTGAGCAATCTGCGCTAGGCTCGTTTCCCTCAGTGCTGGATAATGCCGCCCTGTATTGAGGGTTTGATTTCCGTATGTCCACATCTACATTCTCTGCTGCGCAGAATCAGGCGAGCACGCTTTATCTGCCGCCGGGTCCATGGCTGACCGTACTCGATTGTCTGTGTGAGCATTTTCGCGCGATTGATCGCGAGCAATGGCTGGACCGGATCGCTCGGGGGCGAGTGCTGGATGGTCATGGTCAGCCGATCTCGGTGGATTTGCCTTACAAGGAAGGTCTGCGGATTCATTATTTTCGCGAAGTGCCGGACGAGAAGCCGATCCCGGTGGTCGAGGCGATTCTGTATGCCGACGAACATCTGGTGGTGGCTGACAAACCGCATTTTCTGCCGGTGACGCCCGCCGGAGAATACGTTGAGCAAACCTTGTTGCGCAGGCTGATTCGTCGTCTGGACAATCCGCACCTGGTGCCGCTGCACCGCATCGACCGGCACACGGCGGGACTGGTTATTTTCTCGGCCAACCCGCAAACCCGTTCGGCCTATCAGTCGCTGTTCCCGACGCGGCAGATCGACAAACGCTATGAAGCTATCGCCCCGGCGCTGCCGGATCTGAATTTTCCGCTGGTGCACAAAAGCCGTCTGGTCGATGGCGAGCCTTTTTTCCGCATGCAGGAAGGCGCGGGGGCCAGCAACACCGAAACGGCGGTGGAGGTTCGGGAAAAGCATGGCGATCTGTGGCGCTACGGTTTGTTTCCGGTGACCGGCAAGAAACATCAACTGCGTGTGCACATGACTGCGCTGGGGGCGAGCATCTGCAACGATCCGTTTTATCCGCAAGTGTTGAAAGACGTCGAGGATGACTACGCCAATCCGCTGAAGCTGCTGGCGCAAGGTCTGCGGTTTGTCGACCCGGTGAACGGTGAAGAGCGCGAATTCGAGAGCCGGATTACGCTGCAATGGTGAGGTCAAAGCCACCTTTCGAGCGCCCATGAAAAAGCCCGCATTAATGCGGGCTTTTCTGTATCCGGTGTCGACCCAGAGCTTACAGCTCTTTAACGGTGCGAACCTGATCCTTGTTGATGCGGGTTTCTTTGCCGTCCAGCTGTTTGAACTCGTAGAAGCCCGAATCGTCATCGTATTTCGGGGTGTCGACGGCCTGGATTTCGCGTCCGTCATTCAAGGTGATCACTGTAGGCGACGAGCAACCGGCGAGGGTAGCCAGGCCCAGTGCGAGCATGAAAGTGGCGAGGGTCCGTTGAGTCATGGGTGTGTCTCCGAATGGGAATTCTTTTGGTTACTGAGCTTGAGACGTATACAAGGCGTGAGAGTTCCTTGAATGGTGTCAGTCTGACACAGTGTTGTGGGAATTTAACAGTTCGGGGGTGTTCAGGTTGGCCAGTCGCGGGTCGTTGTCCGGGCACTCCAGGGCAGTGGCGCCGAGCTTGCGCATGACCCGCCCGGGGCTGCGCTCACCGGCGTTCCACGCGTTTTCGAAGGCGTCTAGCAAAGCCACCGGAATCACACACAACAAGGGTTCCCAGTGCTCGTCATGGCGCAACATTAAAGGTTTTTCAGGATTCTGATTGGCCGTCTCGCGCATGCTTTGCAGTAACGCTGCGTCAATGCGCGGGACGTCACAGGGCAAGACCAGCAAGTGCGAATGGCGCGCAGCTTTCAGACCCGCACGAATGCCGGCCAATGGCCCCGGAAAATCGCCTTCGTCATCGACCACCAATTGATCAGCGAATGGCGCGTAACGCTCGCGATTACGGTTGCAGGAGATGATCAGGTCATCAGTCAGCCCACGGACCTTGCGCTGCAAATGTGCAATCAACGGCTCGCCCTGCCACTCGACCAAGCCTTTGTCCTGGCCGCCCATGCGTTGGCCGCGTCCACCTGCCAGGAGCAGAATGGAGCAGGGGGGCAGTTGCGTGTCGAGGGTCATGGCAGCTCTCCAGAGGGGCGGCGAAAAAATGAGGCGCTGTGATATAACACCGGGCTGTTTCTCCTACAACTGGACGAGCCTATGAAAGCCAAGGCTGATGTACCTTTCGTGCCGCTCAATATTGCGGTGCTGACTGTCAGTGACACCCGAACACTGGAAACCGACACCTCAGGTCAGGTCTTCGTCGACCGTTTGACGGCGGCAGGCCACCATCTGGCGGAGCGGGTGTTGCTCAAAGATGACCTCTACAAAATTCGCGCGCAAGTTGCTACCTGGATTGCCGACGATGTTGTGCAGGTTGTGTTGATCACCGGCGGTACCGGTTTCACTGGCCGCGACAGCACACCTGAAGCCGTTGCCTGTCTGCTCGACAAGCAGGTCGACGGTTTTGGTGAGCTGTTCCGGCAGATATCGGTGGCTGATATCGGCACTTCAACTGTGCAGTCCCGTGCGCTGGCCGGTCTGGCCAATGGCACGCTGGTTTGCTGCTTGCCGGGTTCGACCAACGCTGTACGCACCGGTTGGGATGGCATCCTGGGCGAGCAGTTGGATGCACGTCACCGCCCGTGCAATTTCGTGACTCATTTGAAGCAGGCGGCGCCTTGTGAATCCCGTGGGTAAGCCGGGCAAGAGCGGGGCATTGATGCCGGTTGAGTTGGCGCTGGCGCGTCTGCTCGAAATGGCCGAAGCCTCGCCCATTGTCGAGCATGAGTATTTATCGCTGGCCCAGGTGCAAGGGCGAGTGCTGAGCGACGATCTGATTTCGACGCTGGATCTGCCGCCTTGGCCGAACAGTGCGATGGACGGTTATGCATTGAACCTGGCGGACTGGACTGGCGAACCCATGCCGGTCAGTCAGAAGGTGTTCGCCGGACAATCCCCGGAGCCTTTGAAACCGGGCACCTGTGCACGGATTTTCACTGGGGCTCCGGTGCCGGCGGGTGCTGATTGCGTGGAAATGCAGGAAAACGCAGAGGTTCAAACCGATGAAATGGTGCGCTTCCTCGAGCCGCTGAAGATTGGGCAGAACATCCGCCCGCAAGGTCAGGAAACCACTGTCGGTGAACTGATCCTGCCCGCCGGAACCCGCTTGGGTCCGATTGAGCAGGGGCTGGCCGCATCGTTGGGCTGCGCCGGGTTGAAGGTCGTGCGCAAGGTTCGCGTGGCGGTGATCTCCACGGGTGATGAATTGGTCGAGCCGGGCCAGACATTGGGGCCGGGTCAGATTTACAACAGCAATCGGGTGTTGCTATGCAGTTGGCTGCAACGTCTGGGCTGTGAGGTGATCGATGCCGGTATTCTTCCGGATAATCTGGCCACTACCCGTGCCCGTCTGGGGGAGTTGCAGGATGTTGATCTGATCCTTTCCACGGGGGGTGTGTCGGTAGGTGAGGCGGATTTTCTGGGTGTCGCCTTGCGCGAAGAGGGCGAGCTCGCCCTTTGGAAGCTGGCGATCAAACCTGGAAAACCGCTGACGTTTGGCCATTTCCGCCATGTGCCGGTCATTGGCTTGCCAGGAAATCCGGCATCGACGCTGGTGACCTTTGCACTACTCACTCGGCCATATCTGTTGCGCCGTCAGGGCGTGCAGGACGTCGAGCCGCTGAAGTTCAGCGTGCCAGCGGGTTTTGACTGGCCGGTGGCAGGCAATCGGCGTGAGTACCTTAGAGGCCGTCTGGAGCAAGGGCGTGCCACTGTTTACCGCAACCAGAGCTCAGGCGTTCTGCGTAGCGCCGCCTGGGCAGATGGTTTGGTCGAAGTGCTGGAGGGCCGCACACTGAGCGCCGGCGATGAAGTGGTCTTCATTCCGCTGAGTGATCTGCTGGACTGACCGCCGTCTCGCAAATGCAGGCGTCGGCTGTCGTCGGCGCCTGCAATGACTCATTCATTTAATTGCTGATCAGTGTCACAAGCTGGTCGAATCGGCTATTGGCCACCCAACCCAGCAGGCCCAGCACCACCGCTGTCGCACCCGCCGAGTAGGCAAGCCGGTGTTTGATTGTTCTGACATCACCGCGGACTTCGTCCATGTCCCGCCGAAGGTACTTGAGATGGGTTTCCAGCTCGGTAACACGAGGTTCCATATCAACTTCTCCAGTGGTTCTGGCGCTGTTTTTGAATTCGGACTTTTGATTCGAGCGACTTTCGACGAGAGGGCCAACCGGGCTCAATGGCATTCTGGCTTCATGACTGGGCATGGAAGCATCCACCGGTTGTTTCAACTGTTCGCTTGCAAACTTTTTCAGCTCTCGAACTGGCAAGAGCCCTGGGGGTGTATCCACTCATTACATGCACATCCTTGTGTGTTGGATTGAAGATTGCTACCGCCGGCACACGGTGACCCAATGTCGAAGCCGGGTCAATTAAGCCGATTCCGCATGTTTTGTAAGAAAAAATACCGCTGTGTAGGACGTTGAGGCCGGAAGACCGAATTAATTACGAGTCTGACGGCTTTTTTGCGGGCGGCAGTGGTCAAGATGTCTCGAACCGATTCGATTAGGTAGGGAGTGATGTGATGAGTGAACGCCGGGCGCTGTTGATTCTGCATGGCAAGCAGGCACTCAACGAGGCGGTACGCACCGCCGTCGAGGACAAGCGCAAGCAAGGCTGGGAGCTGGCCGTGCGCTTGACTTGGGAGGCAGGCGACGCTCAACGTTGGGTGGAGCAAGCCTTGGCGGACGGCTACACAAAGATTATCGCCGGCGGTGGAGATGGCACGTTGCGCGACATCGCCGAAGCACTCGCGGCGCATCCGGGTAAAGCCAGTCTGGTCCTTTTGCCTTTGGGCACTGCCAACGATTTTTCCCGCGCAGCCGGCGTGCCATTGGAGCCTGCCGAAGCGCTTGAGCTGCTTGATGTGCCGCCGCGCGACATCGATCTTGGCGAGGTGGGCGGGCAGATTTTCCTCAATATGGCCACGGGTGGTTTCGGCAGTCAGGTCACGGCCAATACATCCGAGGATCTGAAAAAAGTACTCGGCGGTGCAGCCTATCTGTTCACCGGTTTGTCACGATTCAGCGAGCTGCATGCCGCTTATGGTGAACTGCAGGGGCCGGACTTTAACTGGAGTGGCGAAATGCTCGCGCTGGGTATCGGCAATGGCCGTCAGGCTGGTGGCGGGCACGTACTGTGCCCGGAAGCACTGGCCGATGACGGTTTGCTGGATATCAGCATCCTGCCGGCGCCACAGGAGCTGGTGGGCACGTTGAAGACGCTGCTCAGCGATGGTTTCGGCATCGATAACATGTTTGTCCGAGCCCGTTTGCCATGGGTCGAAATCAAAGTGGCCGAGGGGCTCTGCATCAATCTGGATGGCGAACCACTGGAAGGTGACAGCTTGCGATTTGAGGCGCGTCCGGCAGCGTTGCGTGTGCACTTGCCGGAGCATTCTCCATTGTTGGGCGGCGCCCGCTCGGTCAGTCGTCCAGGCTAATGATCTGTTCGCGCACGGCGAACAGTACCAGGCCCGCTACGTCGTAGATTTGCAGACGCTTCATGATCTGTGAGCGGTGGGTCTCGACCGTCTTGATGCTCAGCCCCAGGCCATTGGCGATTTCCCGGGTGGATTTCCCCCGCACGATCAAACGCAGGACTTCCAGCTGGCGCGCGGTCAGATTGTGCGAGTCGGCGGTCTCCGGCTGCTGCTTCTGATTACGGGTCAGGGCCTGATTGATCACGGTGTGTGCGATGGCGGGGCTGAGGTAGCGCTCGTTGTTGCGCAAGGCTTCCAGTGCATGTTCGAGCTCGGTAGCCGTCGTGTCCTTGAGCAGGTAGCCGTGGGCGCCGGACTCGAGCGCCTGCATGATCAGCGCCGGATCGGTGTGCATCGACAAGATCAGCACCTTGCTCTGCGGACGCACCCGCTTGAGCCGTTGCAGGGCTTCCAGGCCACCGGTTTCTTTCATGGAGATATCCAGCAACACGATATCCGGACTCAGTTGCTCGACCATTTCGAGCAACTGCTAACCGTCATTGGCCTCGCCAATCACCGCGTAACCGGGAATATCCAGCACCAGAGCGCGCACGCCGGCCCTGATCAGCGAGTGGTCATCCACCAGAAGTAAGTTGCAAGTCAACGCATAACCTTATTCGTACTGGCCCGCTCGAGTGCGCGAGGCGCCCAGGGGAAGAGTGCTTCGATTTGAGTGCCTTTGCCCGGTTCGCTGATGACGTTCAGGGTGCCACCCAGTTGCTCGATTCGTTCGGCCATCCCGGCCATGCCTCGTTGTCCTTCTCGACCCGGATTGGCCGACGGGGCGAATCCCAGACCGTCATCGCTGATCAGCAGCGTCAGCCCTTTGGGCAGACGTTGCACGCGTATCACCAGGTTTTTTGCCTGGGCGTGACGCAGGATATTGGTAACAGCCTCTTGGGTAATACGGAAGGCGGCGACTGCCATTTCTTCCGGGATGCCATTAAGGCGTTGCTGGCAATCGAGGCTCCAGTGCACGCTGGTGTTGGTCAATGTCTTGAGCAGATGTGCACGCAGGCTGGCTTCAAGCCCCAGGCTGGTCAACTGCCGTGGATTGAGAATGGCCGAAACGTCGCGCACTTTGTCGAGGGTTTCTTCCAGGGTGGCGCACAGCACCGTGCATTGCTCCTGCAAGTCATCCGGCAGGCGTCGCTTGAGCCACTCGCTCTGCAGTTTGGCGGCCGTCAGCAACTGGCCGATATCGTCGTGCAATTCGCGGCTGAGTCGATGGCGCTCGTTTTCCTGGACTTCCAGCAAGCGGTCGGCGAGTTCCTGAGGTTGAAATTTGATCGATTTGCGTGACAGTCGATATTGCACCCAGACACAGGCGGTAGCGGCGATGTCGAGCAGTAGCAGTCCGAGGCTAAGGGGTGTCGAAAGACCATAGGTCAGCAGGCTGCCGAGGGTGGCCGCGACACACAGTATGAGTGTGAACCGGCGTGCATTTTCCCGGGAGGGTGGCCATGTAGTGATTGACGTGAGGCTGGCGTACATAACGGATGGAGCCAATGGATGTTCGCTGCGGGCAGACCGGCCTGAGGCTGGCGGGTCTCTGTCTGAAAATGCTGTCAATTATGTTATTGGTTTCAACGCGGTCCAGTGAATGTATTGACCGCCAACTTCAGTGGACAGCGGTCGCTGAAATCACTGTGCCATTAATTTGAAAGCAACTAATGGGCAGCATAATACCACTTAAGATACCGTTGGTCGCGCTCGCTATATATGTCCATTGAGTCAGGAAATACGTGTTTTGGACGCAAGTTCCATAATGGAAAAAGTCGATTTATTGAGTTCGATAGATGTAGGTGTTACCTGAAGTTGTGCTTCTTAACACACAGGTAAACCCTGAGGTCGGCAGAAAACATGGGTGTCTGTCGTCGGTGATTATTTAATTTGATTTTGTCGCTGGCAGGTATGAAGTATTCAATTACGACATTCAACGTTGGCGTTCCAAGCGCCTGCGCGGATACAGCGTGTTGATCAAGCTTGTCCCGAGTAGGGTAATTGGGGCAAACGTTTGCCCGTCAGTGGCGGCTTAAGCTGGCTTTGACCGACCTGAAAGGCGAAGGCTTCGATCAGCGAGGTCTGTTCACTTTCATCCAGACTCAGTTGCCCGGTCTGCTGATCGACCAGTTCAAGCTGCCAGGCCATCAACGTGAAGCAATCCTGCAGCGCGACCAGCGCCTGTTCGTGAAGGTCGACGCGATCCTGGGACAGGTTGAGCAGACTGTAAATATGCAGAGAGAATTCGGAAATTGCCTCCAGCGCCAGGGCTTCAGCCCTGCGTGCGAGTTTCAGGAGGGTATTGAGCATGCACTCGATAGCGTCCTTGTCATTGCTGATCAGTTGCAGATGGCTGAGGCATTCTTCGGACTTGGCCAGGAGTTGTTCGGCCTCGACAAGGAATTCGGGGAAGCGTTGTACCCACTCTTTGCGGTCCATTGGCATGCTTATCTCCACCACGTCATGTCTGATGAGGGAATGCCGTGTGTGGCGACGATCATGAATCGTCGGGAGATCGCGCCCAGACGTGCAGGTGCACACACTGAGGGGTTCCAGAGGGCTTGTTTCCGCTGAATTGCGATCGCACACAATAGCCTGACTCCGTTCATGCAATGAGAATGGCGTCACATTAATGGCTATTGGATATTGCGAATATCAGGTTGGGCCTGATTGTTACTAGGGGAATCCCTTAGACGCGGGAACCTACCGTGCAAACCGAGGTCGCGCCGCAGAGAATGTAGCAGATGAAAATCACCGGGCCAGTAAAGCATGATGTTAATGTGACATCAATGCCTGATCATGGCATTTTTGACGGGGTCGGGTATGGCAATCAAGAACTGCGATTTGCCGCCGATAACCTCACATAGTGAATTCATCAGAACAAGCCCAGGAGTCATTGATGGCCGGCATTCTCGACACGGTAGACCAACGCACGCAACTGGTGGGTGAGAATCGCCTGGAAATTCTCATGTTTCGACTGGCCGGGCGCCAGTTGTTCGCGATTAACGTGTTCAAGGTCCAGGAAGTGCTGCAACTGCCGAAACTGACTTTGATGCCGCAGCGTCATCCGTTTGTGTGCGGGGTGGTCAATCTGCGTGGTCAGACCTTGCCGGTGATCGATCTGTCGCAGGCAATCGGCATGCGTCCATTGGTGCCGGGCCCGAACAGCACCATCATCGTCACCGAGTACAACCGTTCGGTGCAGGCATTCCTTGTGGGCGGTGTGGACCGCATCGTCAACATGAACTGGGAAGCCATTCTGCCGCCGCCGACCAGCGCCGGGCGTCAGCACTATCTGACTGCGATCAGCAAGGTCGACGATCAACTGGTGGAGATCATCGACGTCGAGAAAGTCCTCGCCGAAATCGTCCCTTACAACGCCAAGGTCTCGCGTGAAAAACTCGATGATCCGGTGCTGGAGCGCGCCCGTGGCCGTGAAGTACTGTTGGTGGACGACTCCAACGTGGCCCTCTCGCAATTGCGCGACACCCTCGGCCAGCTTGGCGTGAAGATGCACATTGCCAGCGATGGTCTGAAAGCCCTGAACATGCTCAAGGCCTGGGCCGATACCGGCGTGAACATGACCGACAAGCTGCTGATGATCTTCACCGATGCGGAAATGCCGGAAATGGATGGCTATCGCCTGACCACCGAAATTCGCAATGACCCGCGTCTGCGTGGCTTGTACGTGGTGTTGCATACGTCGCTGTCCGGCAGTTTCAACGACTCGATGGTGAAGAAGGTCGGCTGCGACAACTTCCTCTCCAAGTTCCAGCCGGACAAGCTGGTCGACGTGGTGCGCCAGCGTCTGATGCTCGACGAAGTCCCGGCCTGACCACACACCCATTGTAGGAGTGAGCCTGCTCGCGATAGCGGTGTGTCAGCCCCGAATCATTACCTGACACACCGCTATCGCGAGCAGGCTCACTCCTACAGTTATTGCTCTTTGATTCCTGATCAAGCTCGTATAGGGTGGCGTTTCTATCCTCCAGGGAGCTGGCCATGCTGCGTCTGAGCGCGCTTTATCGTTACCCGTTGAAATCCGGCAAAGTCGATGTGCTGCAACGCGTCGACCTCGACAAGCTGGGGCTTGATGGCGACCGACGCTGGATGCTCGTGGACGAAGCCAGCGGCCGCTTCCTGACCCAGCGCGCCGAAGCGAAGATGAGTCAGTTGTCGGCCCTGTGGAATGCGCAGGGCGGTCTGACCCTGAGCGCACCTGAACAGTCCTCCATCGAAATCGCCTTGCCGGGCAACGACGCCGAACTGCGCGGTGTGACGATCTGGCGCGACATCTTGCGCGTGCCGGATGCCGGTGATGAGGCCGCGCGCTGGGTCAGCGATTTCATCGGCAAGCCGACCCGGCTGGTGCAGGTGCCGCTGGATCGCGCTCGCACCACCCAGGCGGGCTATGGCAACGATGAGGATCAGGTCGCGTTCGCCGATGGATTTCCTCTGCTGTTGATTGGTGAGGCATCCCTTCAGGATCTATCGCAAAAGGTCGGACGACCGCTGGAAATGCTGCGTTTTCGGCCTAACCTGGTGATTGAAGGCAGCGAGGCGTATGCCGAAGATGGCTGGAAGCGCATACGCATTGGCGACGTCGAGTTCCGCGTGGTCAAGCCGTGTTCGCGCTGCATTCTCACCACCATCGACCCGCAAACCGGTGAGCGCAGTGCCGATCGCGAGCCGCTGGCCACCTTGCAGAAGTATCGCGCCGAAGCCGATGGTGCGATGTTCGGGCAGAATCTGGTCAACGACAGCAATGGTCGACTCGAAGTCGGCATGCCGGTGGAAGTGCTCGAGTAATCCACGCCTGAAACGAAAATGCCCGTGTCCTTGGACACGGGCATTTTTATGGGTGCTGAACTGCTATTTTCGGTGCGAGCCGTGGGATTAGCCGCGGTATTCGCACAGGTAAGCGGTGTCGACCGCGACCTTGAGCTGGAACTTGCTGTTGGCCGGAACGTTGAACTGGCTGCCGGCGGCGAAGGTTTCCCAGTCGCTGCTGTCGGGCAGTTTGACGGTCAGTGCGCCAGACACCACGTGCATGATTTCACGCTGAGCGGTGCCGAATTCGTATTCGCCCGGGGCCATGACGCCGATGGTCGCCGGACCTTCAGCGGTGCCAAAGGCGATCGACTTGACGGTGCCGTCGAAGTACTCGTTGACTTTAAACATGGGCGATTCCTCGAAAAGGGTTAAAAATTGGAGGCGGCCAGTATGCACAAGGCGTTTGGCGCCGTCACCTGCCCGGCGTCTGTCCGCTGAGTTCTCGAATTGACCCTAGAGTGGCAATACCAGTGGCAACAGCCGCGCAGTGTTGCGCGCATCCTCCAGCGCCCGGTGCTGCTGACCGCTGAACTGCATGCCAGCCAGTTGCAGTGCGCCGTTGAGACCCAGGGGCCGCTCCAGGCGCCGGGCCTTGGCGAAACGCTGTTTGAGGTTCATGTGCGGCACCTTGCTCAATCCACTGTCGATTTGCAGACGCTGCCATTCCTGTAACAACTGCTTGCGGTCGTAATCGCCCCAGCTGGCCCAGCCTTCGAGGCGCGTCTGATGGTGCGCGAGCCAGCGTTCGAACGCCGGCCAGACTTCGGTCAATGGCTGCGCCGTGTCGATATTGGCCTGGGTGATGTGCGTCAGTTCACGACAAAAAGGCGTCAGCAACGGCCGCCGCGTCGGTTTGACGAAGCGCTGGAAATGATCCTGCTCGCGTCCGGCGCGATCGACCAAGGTGGCGCCGATCTCGATAATTTCCATTTCGGTGACCGGCCAGCCACCCTCATCGGTGGTGGCTTCCAGATCTATGACCAGCCAGTGAGGCATCGCAGGGTTCCTGATTTCCGCGTTCTGATAACTCAGAGCGTAGTCAAAACCCGCATGCGTGTGTGGGCGACTACTCGACCTGCAACAGAACCTGACGATTTTTTACCTGATCGCCGACCTTGACCTGCACCCGCTTGAGCACGCCGTCGATGCCGGCCTTGAGCGGGTGCTCCATTTTCATTGCCTCCAGTACCACCAGCAGCTGACCTTTGCTGACCGGGCTGCCTTCACTGACCAATACGTCGACGATGGCGCCGTCCATCGGCGCTTTCAGGGTGCCGGAGCTGACGCTGGTCTGACTGTCGATCACGGCGTGAGTTCTATTCTCCAGACGCAGACTGCCGGGGTGGGTAAACAGCCAGAGTTGTGCGGCATCCAGGCGATAGGCATGGCGCTGGCGTAGACCGTCGGCTTCCAGCGTCACCGACTGCGTATCGTGGGCGATGAGTTTCAATTCAAGTGTGCGTTCGGCCACCTGCACCGTGAATGCGCCTTGCGCTTGCGGGAGGAGTTGTACCGTCCAGTTTTGATCGTCGAGGCCGAGGCGAAAATGCAGCGGCACACTGGCGTTGTTGCGCCAGCCGGTGAGCGGAGCGCGGTGGGAGAGGGCGCTGGTTTGATAGAACAGCACCGTTGCAATCGCCAGTTGCTCTGCATCGGGAACGTAACGGTGCAGGCAGGCGTGATCGCTGAAGTGCTGCGCAATGAAGGCGGTACTGAATTCACCGCTGATGAACTGCGGATGTTGCAACAGGCTGACGAGCAGGCGCTGATTGCTTTGCACCCCGAGCAGCACCGTGTCTTGCACCGCGCGCAACAGTTTGCGCCGGGCCTCTTCGCGGGTGGCGCCGTGGGCGATCAGTTTGCCGAGCATCGGGTCATAGAACGGGCTGACCGATTGCCCTTCAAGCAAGCCATGATCGATTCGCGCACCGTGCTGCAGCGCCGTCTCCCAAGCTTGCACTCGGCCGGTTTGCGGGAGGAAGTCTTGCGCGGGATCTTCGGCGTAAAGCCGCACCTCCAGGGCATGCCCATTGAGCTGGACCTGGTCCTGCGTCAGCGGCAATGGCTGCCCCTCGGCGACCAGCAATTGCCACGCGACCAGATCCAGCCCTGTAATCAGTTCAGTCACCGGGTGCTCGACTTGCAGACGCGTGTTCATCTCAAGAAAGTAGAACTGCCCATGTGCATCGAGCAGAAATTCCACGGTGCCGGCGCCGACGTAGTTGACCGCGCGCCCAGCCTTCAATGCTGCTTCACCCATGGCCTGACGCAACTCGGCAGTCATCACCGGGCAAGGTGCCTCTTCGATGACTTTCTGGTGGCGACGCTGGATCGAACAGTCGCGTTCGCCGAGGTAGATCAGGTTGCCGTGTTGATCGCCGAAGAGTTGCACTTCGACGTGCCGTGGTTCGAGCAACGCCTGTTCGAGGATCAGTTCGTCACTGCCGAAACCGTTCAGTGCTTCGGAGCGCGCGGTGCGCAGTTGCGCCGGTAAATCAGCGCCGTTGTGCAGCAGACGCATGCCGCGTCCACCACCGCCGGCACTGGCCTTGATCATCAGTGGGTAACCGATGCGCTCGGCTTCACGCACCAGGGTGGCGTCGTCCTGTTCGGCGCCTTGATAACCGCCGATGCACGGCACGCCGGCTTCGAGCATGGCGATTTTCGAGCGGCGTTTGCTGCCCATCAATTCGATGGCTTCGGCGCTGGGACCGATGAAGATCAGCCCGGCCTGTTTGCAGGCGCGGGCGAATTCGGCGTTCTCCGAGAGGAAGCCGTAGCCGGGGTGGATGGCGTCGGCGCCGCTGCGGCGGGCGGCGTCGAGGATCGCCGGGATGTTCAGATACGATTGCTGCACGGGGGCGGGGCCGATGTGTACGGCTTGGTCGGTGATTTGTACGTGCAACGCGTTGGCGTCGGCGTCGCTGTAGACGGCGACGGTGCGATAGCCCAAGGCCTGGGCGGTGCGCTGGATGCGGCAGGCGATTTCACCGCGGTTGGCGATCAGGATTTTGTGGATGGCGGGCATGTTGTGATTCCTGAGTTTTGCGGTGATTGTGATGGCCTCTTCGCGAGCAGGCTCGCTCCCACAGGAATTTGCATCGTTCACAAAACCTGTGGGAGCGAGCCTGCTCGCGAAGCTTTTAGCTGGCCCACCGAGGTTTACGCTTCTGCACAAAAGCCATGGTGCCCTCGATCCCTTCGTCGCCCGTCACTGCTTCGCTGAACCACTGCGCCGCCTCATCAAGCAATTCACTGGACGGCTGCCCGGCACTCGCCAGCAACAATTTTTTGGTCATGGCGTTCGCCTCCGGCGCGCAACACAGCACATGCTGCAACACCTCATCGAGCCGCTCGGCAAGTGCCTGCGCATCCTGCTCGACAAAGTGCACCAGCCCCAGACGCCGTGCCTGATGCCCGTCGAAACGCGCCGCCGTCAGCGCCAATCTTCGGGTTTCGGTCAGGCCGATACGCTGCACCACAAACGGCGCAATCTGCGCCGGCAGCAAGCCGAGGCTGGTTTCCGGCAGGCCGAACTGCGCCTGGTGATCGGCAATCGCGATATCACTGACACACGCCAGCCCGAAACCACCGCCGAGCACCGCGCCTTGCAGCACGGTAATCAGCACTTGCGGCACGTGCTGTGCTTCTTCCAGCAAGGCGCCGAACGCACGATTCAAATCACGGTATGCCTCGGCGCCCTGAGCGCGAGCGCTGGCCATGTCCTTGATGTCGCCGCCGGCACAGAAATGCCCGTCGGCCCCGCTGAGCACCAGTGCCCGAACAGCTCGGTCATCGCACACAGCCGCCAGCACCACGCGCAGTTCGCTGACCATCTGCAGGCACATCGCATTGCGACTGTCCGGCCGATTGAGGGTGATGTGCAGCACGCCGCCATGCAGTTCCAGCAACAGCGTCTGACATTGCGGCAGGTTGCTCATTTCTTTTTCCCCGGCAGGATGCCCATCAGTTTGCAGATGATCCCCAGCATGATTTCGTCGGCGCCGCCGCCAATCGATACCAGACGCACATCGCGGTAGGCGCGGGCCACCGGGTTGTCCCACATGAAGCCCATGCCGCCCCAATATTGCAGACAGCTGTCGCTGACTTCGCGGCCGAGGCGCCCGGCCTTGAGCTTGGCCATCGACGCCAGCCGTGTCACATCCTGACCTTTCACGTATTGCTCGGTCGCCTGGTAAACCAATGCGCGCAGGCATTCGATTTCGGTCTGCAATTCGGCGAGGCGGAAGTGAATGACCTGATTGTCGATCAGCGCATTGCCAAAGGTCTTGCGTTCCTTGCAGTACTCGATGGTGCTGTCGACGCAATATTCCAGGCCCTTGATCATGTTCGCTGCGCCGAACAGGCGTTCTTCCTGAAACTGCAGCATCTGCATCATGAACCCGGCGCCTTCATGGCCGATGCGATTGCGCTGGGGCACGCGTACGTTGTCGAAAAACACCTGTGCGGTTTCCGAACTGCGCATGCCGAGTTTGTCCAGATGGGAACTGAGGCTGATCCCCGGCGTGTTCATCGGCACCATGATCAGCGACTTGTTGATGTGCGGTTTGTCGTCCGAAGTATTGGCCAGCAGGCAGATGAAATCGGCGCTCGGCGAGTTGGTGATCCACATCTTGCTGCCGTTGATCACATAGTCGTCGCCGTCCTTGCGCGCGGTGGTTTTCAGCCCGGCGACGTCGGAGCCGGCGCCGACTTCAGAGACGCCGATGCAGCCGACCTGCTCACCCGTGATCGCCGGGCGCAGGAACTCTTCGCGCAGTTCATCGGAGCCGAAGCGGGCGAGAGCGGGGGTGCACATGTCGGTCTGCACGCCGATCGACATCGGAATGCCGCCGCAGTGAATGGTGCCGAACTCTTCGGCAGCGACAATCGAATAGCTGTAGTCGAGGCCCATGCCGCCGAATTTTTCCGGTTTGGAAATACCGAGCAAACCGAGGTCGCCAGCCTTGCGGAAAATTTCGTGAATGGGAAAGCGTCCGGCCTTTTCCCATTCATCGACGTGCGGATTGATCTCGTGCTCGACGAACTGGCGGACGGTACGGCGCAGGGCTTCGTGTTCCGGGGTGAAGATCATTGTTATTGTTCTCCGTAAGATCCGTGGCGGTCAGAACCGGCTGACGCCGAAGCTGTTGGGTTGCAACGTGCGAATGTCGGCTTCGTGGCAGATATCGAGCAAATAACCGAGCAGGGTGCGCGTGTCGCGCGGATCGATCAGCCCGTCGTCCCACAGGTTGGCGCTGCCGTAGAGCGCGGTGGATTGGCTGTCGAGTTTCTGCGCAGTGACCTGTTCGAGCATGTCGAGCATCTTCGGGTCCGGCGTCAGGCCGTCCTTGAGCTGTTTGGCTTCGGTAACGATGCGCAGCACTTTGCCGGCCTGCGCACCGCCCATCACCGCCGTGCGGCTGTTCGGCCAGGCGAAGATGAAGCGCGGGTCGAGGCCGCGGCCGCACATCGCATAGTTGCCGGCACCGTAGGAACCGCCGACGACGATGGTCAGTTTAGGCACCCGTGCATTGGCCACCGCTTGAATCAGTTTCGAGCCGTGTTTGATCACGCCTTGTTGCTCGGATTCGGTGCCGACCATGAAGCCGGTGGTGTTGTGGAAAAACAGCAGCGGGGTCTGGCTCTGATCGCACAACTGGATGAACTGCGCTGCCTTGCTCGCACCGTTCGGGGTGATCGGGCCGTTGTTGCCGATAAAACCGCAGGCGCGGCCCTGAATCTTCAACTGGCCGCAAATGGTCTGTTGATCGAACTCGCCCTTGAATTCGACGAAGCAGGATTCGTCGGCGATGCGCGCGATTATTTCGCGCACGTCGTAAGGCTTTTTCGGATCATCGGGGATCAGCCCGAGCAATTCATTGATCGGGTAAAGCGGCTCTTTGTATTGCGGCTCCGGCAGCCACGGCAGTTGCTCGTTCCATGGCAGCATACGGAGGATTTCACGCACCTGACGCACGCCATCGGCATCGTTTTCCGCGAGGTATTCAGCCGTGCCGGCGACTTGCGCGTGCATCTCGGCACCGCCCAGTTCTTCGTCGGTGGCGACTTCGCCGGTGGCGGCTTTGAGCAGCGGGGGACCGGCGAGAAACAGCTTGGCCTTGCCGCGCACCACCACCACGTAATCCGAAAGCCCCGGCTGGTAGGCGCCGCCGGCCGTTGCCGAGCCATGCACCACAGTGATCTGCGGCAAGCCCATCGCTGACATTCGCGCCTGGTTGGCAAAACTGCGCGCGCCTTCGACGAAAATTTCTGCAGCGTAGTTGAGGTTGGCGCCGCCACTTTCGGCAAGGGTGATCACCGGCAGTTTGTTTTCCTGGGCGATCTGTTGCAGGCGCAGGGATTTTTTCAGGCCGCTGGGCGAGATCGTCCCGCCCTTGATCGCGCTGTTGTTCGCCACGACCATCGCGCGGATCCCGCAGACGTAACCGATGCCGGCAATCAAGCCGCCACCGGCGGAGCTGCCGTCCTTGTCGTCGTGCAATTTGTAACCGGCGAGGCTGGCCAGTTCGAGGAATGGCGCACCGGGATCAAGCAACAGGTTCAGGCGCTCGCGGGGCAGCAGTTGCCCGCGCTTGTCGAATTTGGCTTTGGCTTCGGCGGCCTTGTTCAGCAGGTTCTGTTCGAGTTGCTGCACTTGCTCGATGGCTGTGAGCATGGCCGCACGGTTGCGGGCGAACGCTTCGCTGTGCGGATCGAGTTGGGACTGGATCTGCGGCATGAGCTACTCCTTGTCCTTCAGCACATCGGGCAAGTAGGCCCGGTGAAAGCCGTTGAATGACTCGCTGTGAGTGGCCTTGTGCAGTGGCCATGCACGACTGCCGAGACTGGCTGCGCCATCGATTTTCAAGGTGCTGCCACTGATGAACGCTGCCGCCGGGCTGAGCAGAAACACAATCGCGGCGCTGACTTCCGACTCGGTGCCGATGCGTTTGAGCGGTACATGTTCACGCAGGGTTGGAATCACCGCTTTGAACGCGCCTTCGTAAGTGTCCATGCCGCTCGACGCGATCCAGCCCGGCGCCACCGCGTTGACCCGCACGCCGGCATAACCCCATTCGAACGCGGCGGTTTTGGTGAAGTTGTCCATGCCCGAGCGCGCCGCGCCGGAGTGGCCCATGCCGGGCATGCCACCCCACATGTCGGCGAGCATGTTGACGATATTGCCGCCGTGTTTGCTCATCGACTGGTTGAACACTTCGCGAGCCATCAGGAAACCGCCGACCAGATTGGTGCGCAACACGGTTTCGAAACCTTTCTGATTGATCGAAGCCAAGGGCGACGGGTACTGGCCGCCGGCATTGTTGACCAGTCCATGGATGGGGCCGTGTTCAGTGATCAGTTCGCTGACCAGTTGTTTGACCGCTTCTTCATCGCGGATATCGCAGGCCTTCCAATGCGCGCGGCCACCGTCCTCGACAATTTCGTCGGCGACCTTTTGCAGTTTTTCCGGCTTGCGCCCGACCAGCAACACATTGGCCCCGAGGGCTGCCAGTTCATGCGCGGTGCAACGGCCGATACCGCTGCCGCCGCCGGTGACGATGATGGTCTGGCCGCTGAACAGATCGGCATTGAAAATCGACGCGTAAGCCATGCACACCATCCTCTAGTCGAGCTGTTCGGCGATGCTCTGTGGCACCGGGATCTGGATTTCCAACAGTTGCTGGGCGAAGGCTTTGCCTTGCGGATCGATACGCAGACTGGCCACGCCACCACCGCCAAGCGCGTTTTCCAGGAGAAAATTAAGGCTGTGGGTGCCGGGCAGATACCAGCGCTCGACTCGGCCGTGGATCGGGTCGAGCACATGGCTCATCCAGTCGACGATAACGGCCGGGGTCAGTGCTTCGGCGATCCACGGCAGATACTCGGGTTTGCGCGGCATGACGCCGATGTTGCTGTGGTTGCCTTTGTCACCGGAGGGCGCCACGGCCAGTTTCACCAACGCCACACTGGCATCGGCGCAGCCCTGAGGTTTCGGCGGTTGCTGGGCAATCGGCAAATCTTCGCTGTCGAGCGCTGCCAATGAAGGCAGGGCACAAGGATGGCGAACGCCGGCCAGATCAATCTGCAAGGTGCAGGCACTTTTATCGGTCAGGAATGAAAACAGGCGAATCAGCGGATACACCGTTGGCCGTCCGCCGACGATGCCGGTCAACCCCGGCGCCATGCCGGTGGCGGCCTGGGCGATTTCCCGGGAGAACAGCGCCAGTGCCTGTTTCAGCGGGTGGCGCACGGCGAGTTTGATCACCACTTCGCGGCTGTCGTGGCGCTGGCCGTGGGGGCCGTAGGTGGCTTCACTGCCGAGCAATTCGATATCGGTTTCGGTGTAAGGCGGCCAGCCACGCTGGCTGAACATTTGCGCTGTCTTGGCGATGATCGCCTGACTGACGCGTCGTGCCTTATCCACTGCATCGATGCCAGCGATGAGACAACTGGCGGTGCAGCGGAAGCCGTCAGGGAAAGTGGCGCTGACCTTGTATTTGTCACTGGGCGGCAGGCCTTTGGCGCCGTGGACGTGAACGAGGTTTTTGCCTTGTTGCTGGAGTTTGACGTGAGTGAAATCGCAGACCACGTCAGGCAACAGATACGCCTGCGGATCGCCGATTTCATACAGCATCTGTTCGCCGACGGTCAGCGGTGTGACCAGTCCGCCGCTGCCTTCGGGTTTGCTGACGATGAATTGGCTGTCGGCGCTGACTTCAACAATCGGAAAGCCGATGTGCTCGTAATCCGGCACCTCGCGCCAATCGGTGAAGTTGCCACCCGTGCACTGCGCGCCGCATTCGATGATGTGCCCGGCCAGCGCGGCTTGAGCGAGTTTGTCGTAGTCGTGCCACGACCAGCCGAATTCATGCACCAGCGCGGCGCTGACCACGGCGCTGTCGACCACGCGCCCGGTGATGACGATGTCGGCGCCCAGGCGCAAGGCTTCGACAATGCCCGGCGCGCCAAGGTAGGCGTTGGTCGATACGCACATCGGCGGCAGCGGGGCGCCGCTGAACATCTCGGTGATGCCGCTGAGTTGTTTGAATTGTGGTTGCAGGTCATCGCCGAGTAACACGGCGATTTTCAGCAGGACGCCGGCCTTGTCGCATGCCGCCTGCAGGGCGGCGGCGCAGGCTTGTGGATTGACCCCGCCGGCATTGCTGATGACGCGGATGTTCTGCTCGGCCAACTGCGGCAACAGGGGCGTGAGCACCTCGATGAAGTCGCCGGCAAACCCCGCCTGCGGATCCTTCATGCGTGCGCCGGCCATGATCGACATGGTGATCTCGGCGAGGTAGTCGAACACCAGATAGTCCAGCTTGCCGCCCTCCACCAGTTGCGCGGCGGCGGTGGACGTATCTCCCCAGAATGCACTGGCGCATCCGATGCGAACGGTGGTGGGCATTTTTATCTCCGACTCAGCAACCTGCGACAGAAGTGTCTGGAGGCTACCAAGCAAGCGCTTGGTTTGTAAACAGTTGAAACTATCTTCTGCCCAAGCGCTTGCTTGGTTGCCGCTGGCGGCTTAAATTGCGCGCAACCCTGCGGTTTCAGGGGGCAACAGACTGATCGACTGTAGGAGAGAACGGGTGGACGAGCAAAAAGCCCTGAGGGTCATGCGCGATTTGGTCAATGAAGGCCAATTGACCGACCCCGACAGCGCCCGTGGCAAATTGCTGCAAGTGGCCGCTCACCTGTTCCGTAACAAAGGCTATGAACGCACCACAGTGCGCGATCTGGCCGGCGCAGTCGGTATTCAGTCGGGAAGCATTTTTCATCACTTCAAAAGCAAGGATGAAATCCTCCGCGCGGTGATGGAGGAAACCATCCGCTACAACACTGCGTTGATGCGTGCTGCACTCGCCGATGCGGCTGATGTGCGCGAGCGCGTGCTGGCGCTGATCCGCTGCGAATTGCAGTCGATCATGGGCGGCAGCGGTGAAGCCATGGCGGTGCTGGTCTACGAATGGCGCTCGCTGTCCGAAGAGGGCCAGGCCAAAGTGCTGGCGTTGCGCGATGTTTACGAAGACATCTGGCTGCAAGTGCTGGGTGAAGCCAAGGACGCCGGGTTTATTCGTGGCGATGTATTTATTACCCGACGTTTCCTCACCGGGGCACTGTCGTGGACGACCACGTGGTTCCGTGCCGGCGGCAGTTTGAGCCTCGATCAGTTGGCCGACGAGGCGTTGATTCTGGTCCTTGAAGCGCGCTGAAGCACTTTCTATCCGGCCGGGAAACTGGCTAACTTGGCGAAACCGCCTAGCTTGAATGCATTGATCGGTATTTTTTCGGGGAGTGGGGTGTTTTGAAGTCTTCGCCAATTCGGACGGCCGCGGGTTTGATGCTCGCAGCGCTGGCTGCATTTTGGGTATTGCCCGCTCAGGCAGCGCAACTGGTTCGGGTCGGCGCGGCGCATTTTCCGCCTTACACCATTCGCCCGGAGAACGGTGCCGATACAGGCCTCCTGCCGCAACTGGTCGAGGCCCTCAATCGTCTGCAAAGCGACTATCAGTTCGTCCTCGTGCCGACTTCGATTCCCCGGCGTTTCTGTGATTTCAAGCAGGGCCGGATCGACATGGCGATTTTCGAGAACCCTGAGTGGGGCTGGAAAGACATTCCTCACACGGATGTCGACATGGGCCTCGAGGACGCGGAGATTTTCGTCGCGCAACGCGAAGACGGTCGTCAGCAGAACTACTTTGCCGACCTCACCGGCAAGCGCCTCGCGCTGTTCAGCGGTTATCACTACGAATTCGCCAATTTCAACGCCGATCCCAAATTTCTTGCACAGAATTACAACGCCACGCTGACTTATTACCACGACAGCAACCTGCTGATGGTCCTTCGTAGTCGCGCCGATATTGCCTTGGTGACCCGTTCCTATCTGTTCGATTATCTGCTGCGTAACGAAAAGGTGCGCGACGAGTTGCTGGTGTCACAACGTATCGATCAGGTCTATCACCACTACGCGATTCTTCGCCCGACGGCGCCGATTACCGGTGCGGCGTTTGGCAAGCTGCTTAAGGGGCTGCGCGACAACGGTGAAATGCTGAAAATTTTCGATCCGTACAAGATTGCGGTGGTGCCGGTGCCGAAGTAACGGTGTGTCATGCCCATCCGTTGGTCGGATACTTGGGTGACCCTGTCAGATCTGACAGTAGACGCCGTATTGGCTTCAGGTTTTGATTCCTTTCCACACCCGTTCTTTGTGAGCGGCTTGAGAAAAAGGAATTTGCCATGTCCAATCCATCCCCGATTTCACTGCGTTGTGTGCCTGCTCCATTCGTAGAGCAAGCCAACGGGAATGTCCTCACCTTGAGCAAACCCGATGGTTCGACCGGCATTACAGTCGAAGTGTCGAGGTGGCCCTTTATGGCGCTCGGGCAACCGACGACACTGCATGCCTGTGGTCAGACAAGCGATGGTTCGCCAATCATGTTGCGCATCGCCGATGCTGAACCATTGACGCAGCAGGAATTTGAGGAGGGCTGGCGCAGAACGATTGCGTGGGATGACCTGCAGGATCTGAAACACAACAGTCAACTGATGCTTATTTTTCAGGTGGCCCTGAATAACGCGGGTTGTGATTGCCCACTGCTGTTTCCTCCGATCAGCCTCAAAGTGCGAGTTCCCTTCGAGGATCTGACAACCTTCTCCGACGCTGAAGAAGCGCCCTGGAACGGCTGGACAAAAGGCCCGGCTGCAATCGACCCCGCAGATCTGGTTGTCGCCAAGGACGGGGACATCTACGTTCTCAACAACCGCACGTACACCAACGCATCGGCTGGCATCATTCTGGAAAAAAACTTCGCGAACCTTGAAGCCGGTACGCGTTATGAGTTCGGTCTACAGGTTCGTCGAACCAACACCAGCTCCAGTGTGCCGAGTCTGTCGCTTGCAGCAGGCACCCAGACCGTCACTGAAGCCAAGGATTTTCCAGCCATGACTTGGGAATCACTGGAGGGCACGTTTACTGCGGATTCTTCGCAGTGCACGTTGGCAATCATCAGTCATACGGCGAGTGGCAGCGGAAACGATTACGCAATCAAAAGGATCTGTGTCAGGTCTGTTTAGTTTGAGAACATGGGGTTTGTCAGCTTCATAGAGCCCCGCCAGCAAACAGCATCGTTAGATTGTTGGTGGGGATCTCTAAATTTTCCGGGCGCGATCACGTTCCAGCATTTAACTGTCGACGATTATCGTGAGCCCGACCCATGTCCAATCTGAATGACCTGACTGCCCTGGCCTTGCCTTCGGGCAGCCAACTGATCGCTGATGCCACCGAAAGCCGTCTGAGCCTGAGCCTGGACGGGCAACCGCTGATCCGCTTGCGCCTCGATCGAGAGGCAAAGGGACCGATCCAGATCGATGAGCGCTTTGCGTTGCCGCCCGGGCAGGCGTTGTGGGCGGCCTGTTACTGGCTGTTCGCCCGCGATCCGGCGTGCCGGCAATTGACTTGGCAACTCGATCAGCCACCCACCGAAGCCTTGCTCAGTGGCTTGCTGGTGAACACCGACGTGGCGGGTGAATACCGCTGCGAACGCACGTTGTTCTGGCAATTGCCGCAACCTTGGCTCGGCACATCGCTGACCGGCAGCTATCCGCAGCAAATGGTCATCAGCCAGGGCAAGCGCCATCCGCTGCGGCCGGTGAAGCCACGCGGTGAAGTGTATCGGCGTTTCGATGCCCGTCTGGGCGCGTGGATTTCCCTGCGTACGGTAGAGATCGAAGAAGACCTGCCGCGCTTCAATCGCTGGCAGAACAGCCCGCGCGTTGCCAGTTTCTGGCAGGAAGAGGGCAGCCTCGAGAAGCACCGCGAATACCTGAGCAAACTCGATGCTGACCCGCACACGCTGACCTTGATCGGTTGTTTCGATGATCAGCCGTTTGCCTATTTCGAAGCCTATTGGGCCAAGGAAGACCGCATCGCGCCGTTCTACGATGCCGACAATTACGATCGCGGCATTCACATGCTGGTGGGCGAGGAGGATCACCGTGGCCCGCACAAAGTGGCGAGCTGGCTATCGGCGCTGGTGCATTACCTGTTTCTCGATGATCCGCGCACTCAGCGTGTGGTCGCTGAGCCTCGGGCCGACAACGCGAAGATGATAGGCCACATGCAGAATCAGTGTTTCCACTGTGAGAAGGAGTTCGACTTCCCGCACAAGCGCGCGGCGCTGATGATGCTGGGGCGTGAGCGGTTTTTTGATCGGTGCAAATTGGCCTGAGGTGATCGGGCTTGGGATCTATTGCGGTCTCAAGTCCGTCTTCGCGAGCAGGCTCGCTCCCACATTTGATCTCTGTGCGTAGAAACAGTGTGGGAGCGAGCCTGCTCGCGAATGGCTTGACGCCGAATTCAGATTTTAACGACGACCGGCAATCACCGCATCCTGACGGCTGCCCGAGACCTTGCGGCAGTGCACCAGCGCATCACGAATCATGAAATTGACCAGGGTTGGCGAAACGCCGAGCTCCTTGGCGATGTCCTTTTGCGGCACGCCATGCAGGCGGTACATCTCGAATGCATAGCGCGTGCGGCTGGGCAGTTCGGTCAGCGCGTCGGCGATGTTTTCCAGGGTCGAGAAGTTGATGTGCGAGGTTTCCGGCGAAGCACCTTGAATAACCACGTTCAGCCCTTCCTCTTCAGGGCCGGAGTACTTCTGCTCAAGCGCCTGTTTGCGGTAGTGATCGATGGCCAGGTTGCGCACGATCTGGAACAGATAGCTCAGTTGCGCCTTGATCGACGACGTGATTGGTGGCGCCGATTGCAGTCGGAAAAACGCATCCTGCACCACATCTTCGGCGCGCGATCGGCAGCCGGTAATACGGGCTGCAATCTTGACCAGAATCAGTCGATTGTCGACGAATGCCTGAAGTAGCGGTGAATCGCACTTGCTTGTGGATACTTGTTCCGTCATGGAAATCACCTTGCTGCCAAATAGGTTAGTGGGACGCCTGGGGACGAGGCCGTCCTACACATCGAGCGACAAATTATGTTGAATGATAATGATTGTCAATTGAGAAAGAGAAGTAATGCGCCACAAAGGTGCGTTCTGAGAACTGCGACACGCCGCCACACCCCGGCCCCATTGGCGATCCAGCCTGCCGACTAATTATTTCAAGACGTCATCCGTTCTCATTGGTGAATGGTTCCGGGTGCACAGCCCCGGCCAGACAGCATTCCGATGCCTTGCGCGGTCGGCACAGACCGCGCCCTGCATGCCCTTTGAGGGGCGTGACGCAGCAACCCGATTCCATTAGCAAGCCGAATTCAGGCAGGAAACCTCATGACCGACGCGTTCGAACTCCCCAGCACCCTGGTCCAAGCCCTTCAGCGCCGCGCGGCCCTGACGCCGGATCGACTGGCCTTGCGTTTTCTTGCCGAAAGCGAAGAGCAGGCTGTGGTACTCAGTTATCGCGAACTGGATGAGCGCGCGCGCACTATTGCGGCGGCATTGCAGGCCGAAGCCAAATTCGGTGATCGTGCGGTCTTGTTGTTTCCCAGCGGTCCGGATTACGTCGCGGCCTTCTTTGGTTGCTTGTACGCCGGCGTGATCGCCGTGCCGGCCTATCCGCCGGAGTCCGCGCGTCGTCATCACCAGGAGCGTTTGCTGTCGATCGTTGCCGACGCCGAACCGCGTCTGCTGCTGACCAGCGCCGACTTGCGCGATGCCTTGCAGCAGATCGAAGGCGCGCCGCCGTTGCTGTGTGTCGACAGCCTCGACAGCGCACTGGCGCAAAACTGGGTTGAGCCGAACCTGCCGCCAGACCACATCGCCTTCCTGCAATACACCTCCGGTTCCACCGCGTTGCCCAAAGGCGTGCAAGTCAGCCACGGCAATCTGGTCGCCAATGAACTGCTGATCCGTCACGGTTTCGGCATCGATGTAAATCCGGATGACGTGATCGTCAGCTGGCTGCCGCTGTATCACGACATGGGTCTGATCGGCGGTCTGTTGCAGCCGATTTTCAGCGGCGTACCGTGCATCCTGATGTCCCCCGCATACTTCCTCGGCCGGCCATTGCGCTGGCTGGAAGCGATCAGCCAATACGGCGGCACCATCAGCGGCGGGCCGGATTTTGCCTATCGCCTGTGCAGCGAACGGGTCAGCGAATCGGCACTTGAACGCCTCGACCTGAGCCGCTGGCGCGTGGCCTATTCCGGTTCAGAGCCGATCCGTCTCGACACCCTCGAGCGCTTTGCCGAGAAGTTCGCGGCGAGCGGTTTCAGCGAAACCAGTTTCATGGCCTCGTACGGTCTGGCCGAAGCGACGCTATTCGTCGCCGGCACGCCGCGCGGCACCGGCATCCCGGCACTGCGCGTTGACGATCAGGCTTTGGCACAAAACCGCGCCGAGCCAGGCGAGGGCAGTCCGATCATGAGTTGCGGCATCAGCCAACCCGAGCATGCGGTGCTGATCGTCGAACCCAATACCCTCGAAGCGCTGGCCGACAATGCTGTCGGCGAAGTCTGGGCTACCGGTCCGAGCATCGCCCTCGGCTATTGGCGCAACCCGGAAGCCAGCGCCAAGACCTTCGTCCAGCACGCCGGCCGCACCTGGCTGCGCACCGGTGACCTGGGCTTCGTCCGCAACGGCGAACTGTTCATCACCGGTCGCCTGAAAGACATGCTCATCGTGCGCGGGCACAACCTCTATCCGCAGGACATCGAGAAGACCGTCGAGAACGAAGTGGAAGTGGTGCGCAAGGGCCGCGTCGCTGCATTCGCGATCAATCAAAATGGCGAAGAAGGCATCGGCATCGCCGCGGAAATCAGCAGCAGCGTGCAAAAGATCCTGCCGCCGGAAGCCTTGATCAAAGCGATCCGCCAAGCGGTAGCCGAGGCGTATCAGGAGGCACCAAGCGTCGTTGTACTGCTCAATCCAGGCGCCTTGCCGAAAACCTCCAGCGGCAAATTACAGCGTTCGGCGTGCCGCAATCGTCTGGCCGATGACAGCCTCGACAGCTACGCGGTGTTCCCGTCAACGGCATCCGAAAGCCAAGAGTCGGCCACCAGCGCGTCCGAACTCGAAGCGTTGATCGGCAACATCTGGGCCGAACAACTCAACGTCAAACAGGTCAACGCCGACGATCACTTCTTCCTGCTCGGCGGCAACTCGATCGCCGCCACGCAAGTGATCGCCCGGGTTCGCGAAGAACTCAGCCTTGAGCTGAGCCTGCGTCTGCTCTTCGAAGCCCCGACACTGTCGGCATTCGCCGCTGCCGTGGCGCAACAGCAACAGGACGGCGGCTGCGCCCAAGGTGCAATCACCGCGTTGTCGCGCTCCGAGCCAATGTCACAATCGCTGGCGCAAAACCGTCTGTGGATCACTTGGCAGCTCGACCCGCACAGCAGCGCCTACAACATTCCCGGTGCCCTGCGTTTACGCGGCGAACTGGACGAAGACGCCTTGCGCGCCAGCTTCCAACAACTGATCGAGCGCCACGAATCGCTGCGCACACGCTTTTTCGAACGCGACGGCGTAGCCCTGCAACAGGTCGATGCCGCCGCCGAATTTAACCTGCAAGTGATCGACATCAGCGATCTGCCGGCGCATGAGCGCGAAGCCCGCGCCCTGCAAATCCGCGAAGACGAAGCGCGCACCCGGTTCGACCTGGAAAAAGGCCCGCTGCTGTGGGTGACGCTGGTGCGGCTCGACGACGAAGATCACCAATTGCTGGTGACGATGCACCACATCATCGCTGACGGCTGGTCGCTGAACGTATTGATCGACGAGTTCTCGCGCCTGTACGCCGCCGCTTCGCAGGGCGCGACCGCGACCCTTGCGCCGCTGCCAACCCAATACGCCGACTACGGCAGCTGGCAGCGCCAATGGCTGGCGCAAGGCGAGGGCGAGCGGCAACTGGCCTGGTGGAAAGCGCAGTTGGGCGACGAGCACCCGACCCTGGAATTGGCCACCGATCATCCGCGCTCGACCCAACAAAACCACAGTGCCGCGCGCCACACCATGCGTTTGGGCGCGAGCCTCAGCGAGGCGATCCGCAACACCGCGCAAGCGCAACAAGCGACGCCGTTCATGTTGCTGCTCTCGGCATTCCAGAGCCTGCTGCATCGCTACAGCGGTCAGCGCGACATTCGCATCGGCGTGCCCAATGCCAACCGTCCGCGCCTGGAAACCCAAGGCCTGATCGGTTTCTTCATCAACACCCAAGTGCTGCGTGCGCAAATCGATTCGCGCCTGTCGTTTGTCGAGCTGTTGGCCCAGACCCGTCAAGCCGCACTCGGTGCGCAAGCGAATCAGGATCTGCCGTTCGAACAGTTGCTTGAAGCCTTCCCGCAGGCGCGCGAACAAGGCCTGTTCCAGGTCATGTTCAACCACCAGCAGCGCGATCTGAGTGCGCTCAAGCGCCTGCCGGGGCTGCTCGCCGAAGAACTGCCGTGGCACAGTCGCGAAGCCAAGTTCGACCTGCAACTGCACAGCGAAGAAGACCGTAACGGTCGCCTGACGCTGTCGTTCGACTACGCCAGTGAACTGTTCGATTCGGCCACCATCGAGCGTCTGGCCGAACATTTCAGCAACCTGTTGCGCGAAGTCTGCGAACGTCCGGAGCAAGCCATCGGCGATCTGCAATTGCTGACCGTCGGCGAACACGACCAGCAAAAAAACTGGGGCGTTGCGCCATGCACCCCGGCGCAACTGTGGCTGCCAGAACAGCTCAACGAACAGGCGCGACTGACCCCGGAACGCACCGCGCTGGTGTGGGACGGTGGCAGCCTCGACTTCGCCGAACTGCACGCGCAATCCAACCGTCTCGCGCACTACCTGCGAGACAAAGGCGTCGGTCCGGACGTTTGCGTGGCCATTGCCGCCGAACGTTCGCCACAACTGTTGATCGGTCTGCTGGCGATCATCAAGGCCGGTGGCGCCTACGTGCCTCTGGACCCGGATTACCCGGCGGATCGTCTGGCCCACATGCTCAGCGACAGCGGCGTCGAATTGCTGCTGACCCAAACCGAATTGCTCGAGCGTTTGCCGGCCAGCGACGGCGTCAGCGTGATCGCCATGGATGCGTTGCACCTGGAAAACTGGCCGAGCCAGGCGCCAGGTCTGCACCTGCACGGCGACAACCTCGCCTACGTGATCTACACCTCGGGTTCCACCGGCCAACCGAAAGGCGTCGGCAATACCCACGCAGCACTGGCCGAGCGCCTGCAATGGATGCAGAACGCTTACGCGCTCGATGAAACGGATGTGCTGATGCAAAAAGCGCCGATCAGTTTCGACGTGTCGGTGTGGGAATGCTTCTGGCCACTGATCACTGGCGCGCGTCTGCTGATCGCCGGCCCCGGTGAACACCGCGATCCGCATCGCATTGCGCAGCTTGTTCAGGCCTATGGCGTGACCACGCTGCACTTTGTGCCGCCACTGCTCTCGCTGTTCATCGACGAACCGCTGAGCGCCGAATGCACCAGCCTGCGCCGGGTATTCTCCGGTGGTGAAGCGCTGCCCGCCGAACTGCGCAACCGCGTGTTGGCGCAACTGCCGGCGGTGCAATTGCACAACCGTTACGGCCCGACGGAAACCGCGATCAACGTCACCCACTGGCATTGCACCCCTGCCGATGGCGAACGTTCGCCGATTGGCCGTCCGCTGGGCAACGTGATTTGCCGCGTGCTCGACGCCGATCTCAATCCGGTGCCGGCCGGCGTGCCGGGTGAGCTGTGCATCAGCGGTATCGGTCTGGCTCGCGGTTACCTTGGCCGTCCATCGTTGACCGCGGAACGTTTTGTGGTCGATCCGCTGGGCGAGCAGGGCGCGCGTTTGTACCGTACCGGTGACCGTGCGCGCTGGACCTCCGATGGCGTGATCGAATACCTCGGCCGTCTCGATCAGCAAGTCAAACTGCGTGGCTTCCGCGTCGAACCGGAAGAAATCGAAGCGCGTCTGCTTGCCCAGGATGGCGTCGCCCAAGCCGTAGTGCTGGTGCGCGAAACCGCCGTCGGCGCGCAGCTGATCGGCTACTTCACCGCAACCGATACAAGCGAAGTTGCAGACGAACACATCACGCGCCTGAAAACCGCGCTGGCCGCCGAGCTGCCGGAGTACATGGTTCCAGCGCAACTGATGCGCCTCGATGCAATGCCCCTGAGCCCGAGTGGCAAACTCGACCGCCGCGCCTTGCCCGAACCGCAATGGCAAGTACGTGAACACGTTGAACCGGTCACGGCATTGCAACAGCAGATCGCCGCGATCTGGCGCGAAGTCCTCGGTCTGGCGCAAGTTGGCCTGCGCGACGACTTCTTCGCCCTCGGCGGTCATTCGCTGCTGGCCACGCAAATCATCTCGCGCACTCGTCAGGCCTGTGACGTCGAACTGCCGTTGCGTGCCTTGTTCGAGCACAGCGAACTGGCTGATTTCGCCGAGCAGATCCGCCTGATCCAGGCCAGCGGCCGCACCAACAAGCAGCCGCCGATCGACAAGGTTGATCGCAGCTAACCGGTGCCGCTGTCGTACTCGCAACAGCGCATGTGGTTCCTCTGGCAGATGGAGCCGGACAGCCCGGCGTACAACGTCGGCGGCATGGCGCGTCTGCGTGGCGTGTTGCATGTCGAGCGTTTCGAATCGGCGTTGCAAGCGCTGATCCTGCGCCACGAAACCCTGCGCACTACATTCCCGAGCGTCGACGGCGTCGCCCGCCAACAGGTGCATGCCGAAACCGGCGTACGCATGGGCTGGAAGGATTTCTCAAAACTTTCCGCCGACGTGCGCGAGCAAAAGGTTCAGCAATTCGCCGACGAAGAAGCGCATCTGCCGTTCGATCTGGAAAGCGGCCCGCTGCTGCGCGCCTGTCTGGTGAAAACCGCCGAGCAGGAGCATTACTTTGTCCTGACTCTGCACCACATCGTCACCGAAGGCTGGGCGATGGATATTTTCGCCCGCGAACTCAGTGCGCTGTACGAAGCGTTTGTCGATGACCGTGATTCGCCGCTTGAGCCGCTGCCCGTGCAGTACCTCGATTACAGCGTCTGGCAACGCCACTGGCTGGAATCCGGCGAGCGTCAGCGCCAACTCGACTACTGGACCGCGCAACTCGGTCGTGAACATCCGCTGCTGGAACTGCCGGGTGACCGTCCGCGTCCGCCGGTACAAAGCCATCAGGGCGAACTGTTCCGCTTCGACCTCAGCGACGATCTTGCCGCGCGGGTTCGTGCCTTCAATGCGCAAAACGGCCTGACCCTGTTCATGACCATGACCGCCGCGCTCGCCACATTGCTTTACCGCTACAGCGGTCAGACCGATCTGCGCATCGGCGCGCCAGTGGCCAACCGCATTCGCCCGGAAAGCGAAGGGCTGATCGGTGCGTTCCTCAACACCCAGGTGCTGCGTTGTCAGCTCGACGGCATGATGTCGGTCGGCGAGTTGTTCGAGCAGGTGCGTCACACCGTGATCGAAGGCCAGTCGCATCAGGATCTGCCGTTCGATCATCTGGTTGAAGCGTTGCAGCCGCCGCGCAGTGCTGCTTACAACCCGCTGTTCCAGGTGATGTGCAACGTGCAGCGCTGGGAATTCCAGCAGAGCCGCATGCTCGCCGGCATGACTGTCGAATATCTGGCCAACGATGCGCGGGCGACCAAGTTCGACCTCAACCTGGAAGTCACCGACCTCGACCATCGCCTCGGTTGCTGCCTGACCTACAGCACCGATTTGTTCGACGAGCCGACCATCGCGCGCATGGCCAAACATTGGCGCAATCTGCTTGAAGCGTTGATCGCTGACCCGCAACAACGCCTCGGCGAATTGCCGCTGCTCGACGCGCCGGAGCAACAGCAGCTGCTCGACAGCCTCGGCATCGAACCGGGCGAGCATCGTCTCGACCAATGCATCCATCATCTGTTTGCCGAACAAGCGCTGGCGCGCAAAGATGCACCTGCGCTGACCTTCGCCGGGCAAACCCTGAGCTACGCCGAACTCGACGCCCGCGCCAATCGCTTGGCCTGGGCCTTGCGTGAACGGGGTGTCGGCCCGCAAGTGCGCGTTGGCCTGGCGCTGGAGCGTTCGCTGGAAATGGTCATCGGCCTGCTGGCGATTCTCAAGGCCGGTGGTGCGTACGTGCCGCTGGACCCGGAATACCCGCTCGACCGTCTGCATTACATGATCGAAGACAGCCGCATCGGCCTGCTGCTCAGTGATCGCGCAATGTTCAAAGCCCTCGGCGATCTGCCGCCAAGCGTGGCGCGCTGGTGCCTGGAAGATGACAGCGCAGCACTCGCTGCTTATCCGGCCAGCGAGCTGCCGTTTATCAGCCTGCCGCAGCATCAGGCGTACCTGATTTACACCTCGGGTTCGACCGGTAAACCGAAAGGCGTGGTGGTCTCCCACGGCGAAATCGCCATGCACTGCCAAGCGGTGATCGAGCGGTTTGGCATGCGCCCCGACGACTGCGAACTGCACTTCTATTCGATCAACTTCGATGCGGCGACCGAGCGCCTGCTGGTGCCGTTGCTCAGCGGCGCGCAAGTGGTGTTGCGTGCGCAGGGGCAGTGGGACGCGGAAGAAATCTGCGGTTTGATCCGCACGCATAAAATCAACGTGCTCGGTTTCACCCCGAGCTACGGCAGCCAGTTGGCGCAGTTCCTCTCGACGCAAAACGAAATCCTCCCGGTGCGGATGATCATCACCGGCGGTGAAGCATTGACAGGTGAACACCTGCAACGCATTCGTGCAGCGTTCAAACCGGCGATGTTCTTCAACGCCTATGGCCCGACCGAAACCGTAGTCATGCCACTGGCCAGTCTGGCGCCGCAGGTGCTGGAGGAGGGCGCCGGCAGCGTGCCGATCGGCAGCGTGATCGGTGCGCGCGTGGCGTACATTCTCGACGCCGATCTGGCGCTGGTGCCGCAAGGCGCGACCGGTGAATTGTTCGTCGGCGGCGCCGGTCTGGCGCAGGCTTATCACGACCGTCCGTGCATCACTGCCGAACGTTTTGTCGCTGACCCATTCGCCACCGATGGCGGGCGCATGTACCGCACCGGCGACCTGGTGCGCCAGCGCGCCGATGGTTTGGTGGAGTATCTGGGGCGGATCGACCATCAGGTGAAGATCCGTGGTTTCCGTATCGAGCTGGGCGAAATCGAAACGCGGCTGCTCGATCACGACTCGATCCGCGAAGCCGTGGTGCTCGCCCTCGATGCGCCGAGCGGCAAACAACTGGTTGGCTATTTGGTCACTGAAGTCGCCGAGCAAAGCGATGCCAATCAGGCTGAACTGCGCGAAGCCCTCAAGTCGCACCTCAAGGCGCAGCTGCCGGATTACATGGTGCCGACGCACCTGATTCTGCTGGCGAGCATGCCGCTGACCGCCAACGGCAAACTCGACCGCCGCGCCTTGCCGGCGCCGGATCCCGAGTTGAATCGTCAGGACTACGTTGCGCCAAGCAACGAACTGGAGCAGACCCTGGCGCAGATATGGTGCGAAGTGCTCAACGTCGAGCAGGTCGGTCTCAACGACAACTTCTTCGAACTCGGTGGCGGCTCGATTCTGTCGATTCAAGTGGTCAGCCGTGCGCGGCAGCAGGGCATTCATTTCAGCCCGCGTGATCTGTTCCAGCATCAAACTGTGCAGACTTTGGCCGCTGTGGCCAGCCGCACTGAACAGGTCACGGCCGAGCAAGGTCTGGTGGTTGGTGAATCGGCGTTGACGCCGATTCAGCACTGGTTCTTCGACACTGCAATCCCCGAGCGTCAGCACTGGAACCAGGCGTTGTTGCTGGAGCCGACCGTGACCCTCGAACCGCATCGTCTGGAGCAAGCATTGCTGGCGGTGATCGAGCAGCATGATGCTTTGCGTCTGCGCTTCACCGAGGCCAACGGTCAATGGCAAGCGACGCACCAACCCGTCTCCGAAGCAGCCGTGTTGTGGCAAGTGCGCGTCACCTCGATGGACAAGTGCGAAGCACTGTTCGCCGATGCCCAGCGCAGCCTCGACCTTGGACAAGGCCCGTTGGTACGCGCCGTGCTGGTCGATGGGCCGCAAGGTCAGCAACGGTTGTTCATTGCTATCCATCACTTGGTCGTCGACGGTGTTTCGTGGCGTGTGTTGCTCGACGATCTGCAAACGGTGTATCGCCAACTGACGGCTGAGCAATCGGTAAAACTGCCGGCGAAAACCAGTGCTTTCAAGGATTGGACGGCACGCTTGCAGGCCTACGCCGGCAGCGAATCCCTGCGCGAAGAACTGGACTGGTGGCAGACCCAACTGGCCGGCACAAGTGCCGACCTGCCTTGTGAAAATCCACAAGGCGGCCAGCACAATCGCCACGCGCAAACCGTCAGCGTGCGCCTCGATGCCGAGCACACCAAACAGCTGCTGCAACAGGCACCGGCCGCTTACCGCACGCAGGTCAACGACCTGCTGCTGACGGCATTGGCCCGCGTACTCTGCCGCTGGAGCGGTCAAGCGTCGGCGCTGATTCAACTGGAAGGCCACGGCCGCGAAACCCTGTTCGACGAGATCGATCTGACCCGCACCGTCGGTTGGTTCACCAGCGCCTATCCATTACGCCTGACCCCGCACGACATCGAAGAAGCCGCCGGGCAGGGCGCTTCGATCAAAGCAATCAAAGAGCAATTGCGCGCCGTGCCGCACAAAGGCCTCGGCTATGGCGTGCTGCGTTATCTCGCCGACGATCTCTGCCAGCGCAGCATGGCGGCGCTGCCGAACGCGCCGGTCACCTTCAACTACCTCGGCCAGTTCGACCAGAGCTTCGGCAACGATGCGCTGTTCCGTCCGCTGGATGAAGCGGTCGGCGCCGCCCACGATCCGCACGCGCCATTGCCGAACGAACTGAGCATCGACAGTCAGGTCTACGGCGGTGAATTGCTGTTGCGCTGGACCTTCAGCGCCGAGCGTTATGACACGCAGACCATCAACGATCTGGCCGACGCTTACCTCGGTGAGCTGCAAAGCCTGATCGCCCATTGCCTGCAAGACGAGGCGGGCGGCCTGACGCCGTCGGACTTCCCGTTGGCCAAGCTGACTCAGGCGCAACTGGATGCCTTGCCGGTACCGGCCGCACACATCGAAGACGTCTATCCGCTGACGCCGATGCAGGAAGGCATGTTGCTGCACACCTTGCTCGAACCGGGCACCGGTCTGTACTACATGCAGGATCGCTACCGCATCAACAGCGAACTCGACCCCGAGCGTTTCGCCCAGGCCTGGCAAGCGGTGATCGCCCGTCACGAAGCGCTGCGCGCGTCGTTCTGCTGGAACGTCGGCGAAGACATGCTGCAAGTGATTCATACGCCGGGTCGTACACCAATCGAATATCTGGACTGGAGCGCCATCGCTGAAACCGAGCAGGAACCGAAGCTGCAAGCGCTGCTGAAAAGCGAGCGCGAGGCCGGTTTCGATCTGCTCAATCAGGCGCCGTTCCACCTGCGTCTGATCAAGGTCGGCGCAGCGCGTTACTGGTTCATGATGAGCAACCACCACATTCTCATTGATGCCTGGTGCCGTTCGTTGCTGATGAACGACTTCTTCGAGATTTACACCGCGTTGGGTGAGGGTCGTGAAGCGCAACTTGCCGTGCCGCCGCGTTATCGCGATTACATTGGCTGGCTGCAACGTCAGAGCCTGGCCGAAGCGCGGCAGTGGTGGCAGCACAATCTGCAAGGGTTCGAACGCACCACACCGATCCCGAGCGACCGGCCGTTCCTGCGTGAACATGCTGGCGAAAGCGGCGGCATGGTCGTCGGCGACCGCTACACCCGCCTCAAGGTCGAGGACGGGGCGCGTTTGCGTGAACTGGCGCAGGCGCATCAACTGACCATCAACACTTTTGCTCAAGCCGCGTGGGCTTTGGTACTGCGGCGCATGAGCGGTGATCGTGACGTGCTCTTCGGCGTCACCGTGGCCGGGCGTCCGGTGGACATGCCGGAAATGCAGCGTACCGTCGGCCTGTTCATCAACAGCATCGCCCTGCGAGTGAAGATGCCTGAGGACGATCAGCGCAGCAGCGTGCGTCAGTGGCTCAGCGCTTTGCTCGACAGCAACATGCAGCTTCGCGAGTACGAATACCTGCCGCTGGTGAACATCCAGGAACAAAGCGAATTGCCGAAGGGCCAGCCGCTGTTCGACAGCCTGTTTGTCTTCGAAAACGCCCCGGTGGAAGTGTCGGTACTTGATCGCGCGCAGAGCCTGAATGCGACCTCGGACTCGGGCCGTACGCACACTAACTTCCCGTTGACGGCGGTGTGCTACCCGGGCGATGACCTTGGTCTGCATCTGTCCTACGACCAACGCTATTTCGATGAATCGACCATCGAACGCATGCTCGGCGAGTTCAAGCGTTTGCTGCTGGCGCTGGTCGATGGCTTCCATGGCGATATGGCCGACCTGCCGCTGCTAGGCAGTGAGGAACAGGACTTTCTGCTGCACGGTTGCAACCAGAGTGCCCACGATTATCCGCTGGAGCAGAGCTACGTTGCGCTGTTCGAAGCGCAGGTCGCCGCGCATCCGCAACGTATCGCCGCCACGTGCCTTGATCAACAACAGAGCTACGCCGAGCTGAACCACAACGCCAACCGTCTCGGCCATGCACTGGTCGCCGCGGGTGTGCAGATGGATCAAGCGGTGGCCTTGCTCGCAGAACGGAATCTCGATCTGCTCGGCATGATCATCGGCAGCTTCAAGGCTGGCGCGGGTTATCTGCCGCTGGATCCAGGCCTGCCGAGTCAGCGTCTGCAACGCATCATCGAGCTGAGCCGAACGCCGGTGCTGGTTTGCAGCGAGGCGTGCCGCACACAGGCGCGGACCTTGCTGGATGAATTCAGCTGCGCCAATCGACCGCGCTTGCTGGTGTGGGAAGAGATTCAAGCAGCGGCGATTTCGGCGCAGGACTTGGGCATTTACAGCGGCCCGGACAACCTCGCTTACGTGATCTACACCTCGGGTTCGACTGGCCTGCCGAAAGGCGTGATGGTCGAGCAGCGCGGTATGCTCAACAACCAGTTGAGCAAGGTGCCGTATCTGCATCTGAGCGATGCCGACGTGATCGCGCAGACCGCTTCGCAAAGCTTCGATATTTCGGTCTGGCAGTTCCTCGCTGCACCGTTGTTCGGTGCGCGGGTCGACATCGTGCCGAATACGATTGCCCACGATCCGCAAGGTTTGTTGGTGCATGTGCAGGCGCAGGGCATCACCGTGCTGGAGAGCGTGCCATCGCTGATTCAGGGCATGCTCGCCTCGGATCGTCTGAGCCTCGATGGCTTGCGCTGGATGCTGCCGACCGGTGAAGCGATGCCGCCTGAGCTGGCGCACCAATGGCTGCTGCGTTACCCGGACATCGGTCTGGTCAACGCTTACGGCCCGGCGGAATGCTCCGATGACGTGGCGTTCTTCCGCGTCGACATGGCGTCGACGCGCGGCAGTTACCTGCCGATCGGTACGCCGACCGACAACAATTTGCTGTACTTGCTCGATGGCGCGCTGGAACTGGTGCCGCTGGGTGCGGTGGGTGAGTTGTGCGTGGCGGGTACGGGCGTTGGTCGCGGTTATGTCAGCGATCCGTTGCGCACTGCGCCAGTGTTTGTGCCAAACCCGTTCGGCGCGCCGGGCGAGCGTCTGTATCGCACTGGTGACCTGGCGCGACGTCGCAGCGACGGTGTGTTGGAGTACGTTGGTCGGGTTGACCATCAGGTGAAAATTCGTGGTTACCGCATCGAACTGGGTGAGATCGAAGCGCGTCTACACGAACAACCGGAAGTACGCGATGGCGCGGCCGGTGTGCAGGAAGGTGTCAACGGCAAGCACTTGGTCGGCTATCTGGTGGCGGCCGATTCGGCACTCAATCCGAGCGAACGCCTGGAGCGGATCAAACAGCGCCTGCGCGCCGAACTGCCGGAATACATGGTGCCGCTGCACTGGTTGTGGCTCGATCAGCTGCCGCTCAATGCCAACGGCAAACTCGACCGCAAAGCCTTGCCGGCGCTGGAGATCAGCCAGTTGCAGAGTCAGGATTATCTGGCCCCGCGCAATGAACTGGAGCAGACCCTGGCGGATGTTTGGGCCGAGGTGCTGAAGGTCGGGAAGGTCGGCGTGCGCGACAACTTCTTCGAACTGGGCGGGCATTCGTTGCTGGCTACGCAGATCGCCTCGCGGGTGCAGAAAACCCTGCAGCGCGATGTGCCGTTGCGGGCGATGTTCGAGTGCGGCACGGTGGAGGAGCTGGCCGAGTACATTGATGGACTGGCGGCGAGTGATATCACCGAGGAGAAGGTCGATCGGTTGAATGATCTGATGGCGGAGCTGGAGGGCCTTTGATTTTCTAGTGTCTGTACTGGCCCTTTCGCGAGCAGGCCCGCTCCCACACTGGATTATTGGCGTTCACAAAATCCCCTGTGGGAGCGAGCCTGCTCGCGAATGGCGGCGGTACAAACGCCTACATTTGCAGGGTTGACGACAAGCAACCGGCAGCTCAGTCTGCCGGTTCTGTTTTTTTGTCGCGGGGGTGGTCGATGCCTTTTTTCACGGTTGACGGACAAGCGCTGCATTACATTGATCAAGGCACAGGCCCGGCGGTATTGCTGGCCGGCAGCTATCTGTGGGATCAGGCCATGTGGGCGCCGCAAATCGCCGCGTTGTCGCTGCACTATCGGGTGATTGCGCTGGATCTGTGGGGGCATGGTGAGTCGGGGCAGTTACCAGACGGCACGGCATCACTGGACGACATTGCTCGTCAGGCGCAAGCCCTGATTGATCATCTTGATATCGGTCAGGTCACTCTTGTCGGGCTGTCGGTCGGTGGCATGTGGGGCGTACGTCTGGCGTTGTCGGCACCGCAACGGATCAACGGTCTGGTGCTGATGGACACCTACGTCGGTGTCGAGCCTGAGCCGACCCGCCAGTACTACTTCTCACTGTTTAAACAGATCGAAGAAAGCGGCGAAATCTCCGAGCAGTTGCTCGATATCGTCGTGCCGATTTTCTTCCGTCCGGGCATCGATCCGCAGTCGGCGCTGTATCAGGATTTCCGCGCGAAACTGGCGGCGTACTCCTCGGATCGACTGCGCGAAAGCATCGTGCCGATGGGGCGTATCACCTTTGGCCGGGATGATTTGTTGCCACGGCTGGGCGAATTGAATGTGGCGACCACGCTGGTCATGTGCGGCGATCAGGACAAGCCACGACCACCGTCAGAGGCTAAAGAAATGGCCGAGCTGATCGGTTGCCCGTGGGTGCTGGTGCCGGAAGCGGGGCATATCTCCAATCTGGAGAATCCGCAGTTTGTCACCGAGGCGTTGCTGACCTTCCTCGGCGAGCGCAACCGTTAGACCCAGTGATCTTCAATCGCGAGCAGGCTCACTCCTACAGGGGAATACATTTCAAATGTAGGAGTGGGCCTGCTCGCGATGGGGTCAGTCCAGGCACCGAAAATTATTTAGGCCCGAGAATCTTCGCCAACTTGTCCGGCGAAGGCGCACCTTGCTGCTGTTGCAGCTCACCCTTGTCATCCATATAGAAGATTGCCGGCGTCGCCTGCAAATCGAGGTCTTCCATCAACTGCATGTTCGCCGCCAGTTTGCTCTGCACGGCCGCTGGAATATCTTTCAGCGCTTTTAGCGAACTGCCCTTGCCAGCCTTTTCGTGATCTTCCAGGGCCTTGGCCGGATCTTTCGCCGCCAGCAGTGCCGCTGATTTGCCCGGGCTGTCTTCACGAATGATGCCGACCATGATGTGCCGCAGTTGCACCTTGCCGGATTTGAACCACGGCCGCGCCTGTTCCCAGAACATGTTGCAGTACGGGCAGTTCGGATCGCTGAACAGGTACACCGTGCGCGGTGCATCCTTGTTGCCGTCCTGAAGCCAGTTACTTGCCTCGAACTTGGCCCAGACTTCCTTGGCCATCGGCGCGTAAACCAGTTTTTGCAGCGGCTCGCTGCTCAAGTCCTTGCCGTCGGCGTCGTACAGATTACCGAGTAAAACGTGTTTGCCATCCGGAGTCAGGTACAGCGCCATGCCACGGTTCTGATATTGCGCCGCATAACCGCGCAGACCGTCGGGCGCATCGAATTGGCCGACGATTTTCGCGCCTTTGGCTTCGATCTGTTTGATCGCCGCAGGCAACTCTTCAGCAGCCTGCACCGACGGCAAGTGCAGCAGGGCGGTGCCCAGAGTCAGCGTCAGCAGGTGGCGGAGGCGGGGCATGGCAGTTTCCTTGCAGAGGTGGCCGGGGCAGTGGCCGGGGTCGAATTCGGGGTCGGGGTGTCGAAGTTTTCCAGCGCGCGCGCCAGGCTGGCGTTGGACAGCTCACCGAGGTGACTGCTCAGCAACCGACCGTCAGGGCTATAGAACAGCGTAGTCGGCAATGCCATGGAACCCACGGCCTGACCGAGCCGGCCGCTGCGGTCGAACAGCACGTTGTTCAGGCTCAGGCCCTGGGTCTCAAGAAACGTCGCCACGCTTTGCATGCTTTCGGCCTGATTGACGAACAGGAAGGTCAGGTCCGGGCGTTGTTGCTGGGCATTCTCCAGGACTGGCATTTCGCGCCGACACGGCGGACACCAGGTCGCCCACAGATTGATCACCAGCGGGCCGCCCTGATAATCACTGAGCTGGATGGTTTCCCCGGCCGCGTTGCGCAGAGAGATGTCCGGCAGTCGGGTGCCTTGTTCATAGATGTTTAACGACAACGTCGCCAACAGCCAGAACGCCACACCGCTGGCCACGCCAAAGCCCAGTGGACGACGCAGCCCCGGACGCCGCCAGCCGCGATACAGCGCCGCCAGCAGCAACACAATCACACCCGGCCAGGCAAGGAAACCACCGTCACGCAAATCGATGATCTGCCACGGGTCATTGCGATAGTGCGACCAGTACAGCAGCACAAAGGCAATCCGCGCCGCGAGCATGCCCAGCAGAAACAGGCTGAACAACGCCGACTCGGGGTTATCGCCGCCACGCTTGGCCACCCGCCAGCCGACAAAGGTCGCCAGTGCCAGAGCACTGATCAGCAGCAGGTGATTAAGCGCGATGGCAAAAGTGCCGAGGGTGAAAGTCAGCATTAATTGGCGTCCCGGGTGGTGGCCCAGCGTTGCAGGAACGTCTCGGCGTCGACTTCGCCGGTAATGCGCTGGCTGCGGCGTTCTTCGCCATCGGTACCGATCCAGACGAAGCTCGGTGGCCCTGGCACTTTGTAGCGGCTGAGCAAGTCGCGGCTGGCGGCGTTGTCGGCAGTGACATCGAGGCGCAGCAGGCGCACGTCGCTCAACGCCTGCATGACCTTGTCCTTGCCGAATACCTGTTTCTCCATGACTTTGCACGACACGCACCAGTCGGCGTAGTAATCGAGCAGCACCCACTGACCCTGAGCCTTGGCGGCATCGAGTTCGCGTTGCAGCGCAGCCGGCTCCTTGATCGTGGTGAACGCGTCATGAGCCGATGGCTGCGCTGCGCTGGCGCGGCCGGCGCTGTAGACCTGCAATGGCTGATACGGATCATCGCTGCCGCCTGCCGCGCCAATCACCAGCAGACTGCCCCACAGCCCGAGCAACAGCGAACTGGCGCCGAACAACTGGGCAACGCGGCCAAAACCTTCGGACTGTTTCCAGGCGCAGAGCGCGGCGATCAACAGCAGTGCGCCGCACAGGCCCAGCCACAACGACGCGTCCAGTACCGGGCGCAGCATCAGCAGCGCGGTGGCGAGGAAGAGGAAACCGAACACGCCTTTGAGCAGGTTCATCCACGCGCCGGGTTTGGGCAGGAAGCGATTGCCCACGGTGACCAGCAACAGCAACGGCACACCGATGCCGATGCCCAGCGAGAACAGGATCAAGCCACCGTGCAGCGCGTTGCCGCTCTGCGCGATATACAACAACGCACCGGCCAGCGGCGCGGTCATGCACGGGCCGACCAGCAGGCCGGACAAGGCACCGAGCACCCCGGCGCCGATCAGGCTGCCACCGCTGCGACTGCGCGAGGCGTGTTCCAGGCGATCGCGCAGGGCCACCGGCAATTGCAGTTCAAAGAAACCGAACATCGGCAAGGCCAGCACCACAAAGATCGCGGCGAACGTGCCGAGCAGCCACGGATTCTGCAACCACGCCTGCAGGTTTGCGCCGAGCAGCGCGGCGATCACGCCCATCGCGGCATACACCAGGGCCATGCAGATCACATAACTGCCGGCCAGCGCGAAACCGCGACGCGGGGTGGCGCCACTGCCGACCACCATGCCGGCCAGAATCGGCAGCATTGGCAACGTGCAAGGAGTAAACGCGAGCAACAGACCGAGGCCGAAAAACACCAGCAAACTCCAGCCCAGCGCCCGTTGTTGCAGGCTGCTGGCCAAGGCCTGATCCGGTGCTTCAGCGCTGGCGGCCACTGCCGCTTTGCCGCCCAGGTCAATGACCCGGGTTTGCGGCGGATAGCACAGACCGGCATCGGCACAGCCCTGATAGCTGACCTTGATCTGGCCTGTGGCTGTCGCCGGGATTTTCACTTCCAGCCCTTGGCGATAGACCGGTTGTTCTCCGAAAAACTCGTCGCTGTGGGATTCGCCTTCAGGCAGCGGCGGCTGCTGTGCTGCGCTCAGTCCGTCGAATTTCAGGCGTTTCTGATACAGGTAATAGCCGTCGGTGATTTGCCAGAACAATTGGGTTTCACCGGATTCCAGGCGTTCGGAGGTGAGCACGAATGCCTGGTCGACCGGCAGAAATTCCGGTTTTGTCTCAAATGGATTGTTTCCAGCCTGGGCCAGGCTGGACATCAGCAGAGCAAACAATAGAAAAAAATGACGCATGGAGGAGCCTTGTCCCTGTGCAAGTGAGGCGCAGAATGGGCGGCGGCGATTAACCGATAATTAACCGTATGCTACAAGGCTCTCCGGGCTTCGGCCAATCAGCCGCGCAGCAGTCCGGGCCAGTTCGTGTCATTAATGGTTTTCGGTCCGGAGACCAGACGGTCGGACTGAATGTTGTACGTCAGGTATTGGTTGTCGGTCAGGAAGATGTACCAGTAGCTGTCGGCGAAAGTCCGGTCATTTTGCGCTGCCGTGATGATGCGGTCCTTGTACGGTTTCAGCGCGCCCAGCTGATAATCCCCGAAGGATTTGTAAGTCAGGGTCTTTGCCTTGTAGTCAAACGATAGATAGTGTCCGTCGTTGAGGATGAACCTGAACAGAAACGGGTGACCGGTCAGTTGGAACCAGGTACCGGCGATGATCTTGTCGAAGTAGGGCAATATCGGCTTCCAGATCGAATCGGCAACTTTATAAAAGGCATCGACCTTGTCTTTGTCTTGATTATATTTACACACCACGGGTGTGGTGCCCTGATAGAAAAACAACCAGGTAATATCTTCATCTGACGAGGTGTTCCAGCCGAATGACGTGGTTGTCAGGCCGAAACGCAAGTCTTTGGCATGGGGGCCAAAGGTGTCCCAGCTATCGCCGACTGATGCGGGATAGTTGGCGGATACCTTATTGTCACCGAGATCGAATCGGGAATAGCTGTCGCTGTCTTTGAAGAAGAAATAAATACGGTCGGGGCCGGAGCGCCAATCGATCGCGACGAAGTTTTTTAGTTGAGGCATGTTTATTAAGTCCCTTTAAAGTTGTTGGTGGTTGCCAGACGAAAACTAAATGATCGAAGGGTTATTACATAGGGAGAAACTGTTTCTTTATTAGTGGGAAAGTTTCAGCGCCGGGTGAGTCTCTGCGTCAGGTGGCGCCCCGATGTTTTTGCCCGGCTTTCCGTAAGCGCCAGTGACGGCCATAATTGCCGCTTAATCCTCGCCTGCTTCACTCGCCTTTTTTATCCACGGAGCACCCATGCACGTACTGGTTTGCGAAGACGATGAGCTGATTGCCAGTGGCATCGTTGCCGGCCTGACGGCTCAAGGGTTGACGGTCGAACACGTCAATACCGCCTCGAAGGCGCGGGCGATGCTCAAGGTGGCCGAATTCGACGTGATGGTGCTCGATCTCGGCCTGCCCGACGAAGATGGCCTCAAGTTGCTGCAACAATTGCGTCAGAGCGGCCTGGAAATTCCGGTACTGATTCTGACCGCGCGCGACTCGGTCACCGACCGCGTTGACGGTTTGCAGGCCGGGGCTGACGATTACCTGCTCAAACCGTTCGATCTGCGTGAACTGTTCGCCCGTCTGCAAACCCTGTTGCGGCGGGTCGCCGGGCGCAGTGTCAACCTGATTGAACACGGCGCGCTGACGTACGACCCGAGCAGCCGCGAAACCACGCTGGCCGGGCAACCGGTGGACTTGTCGCGCCGCGAGCAGTCGCTGTTGCAGGCGCTGCTGCACAATCGTGGTCGGGTGCTGTCCACCGAACAGTTGAAGGACAGTGTCTACGGCTTCAACGATGAGCTGGAAAGCAACGCGCTGAACGTGCACATCCATCACCTGCGCAGCAAACTGGGCAAAGGCATCGTCGAAACCGTGCGCGGTCTGGGCTATCGCCTCGGCCCGGCCGACGGTGGGGACCAAGGCAAGTGATGAGTCTGCGACTGCGCCTGAGCCTGACCCTCGGCGCCGCGTTTGCGCTGATCTGGGCGCTGGCGGCGGCGTGGATGCTCAGTGATCTGCGCAATCAGATGATGTTTTCCCTCGACCAGCGTCTGGTGGCGTCGGCGCGCATGGTCGCCGGGCTGCTGGAACAGTTGCCGACTTTGCCGAGCAAAGGCGAGGGCACGCATTTCAGTGCCGAACAACTGAATATCCCCGGTGGCATGGCCTGTCAGGTCAGCTCCTTGCGCGGGGAAATCCTCGCGCGCAGTCACAACAACCCCGAACAAGCGCTGGAAGCCGAGAAAATGGGCTTCCACGATCAGATGATCGACGGTGCGCCGTGGCGCAGTTTCACCCTTGCCCGAGGCGATGTGCGCATCACCACCGCTGACCGGCAGATTGAACGCGAAGCCCTGAACATGTCGATCCTGCTGGCGGCGTCGGTGCCGGTGGGTGTGGCGTTGCTCGGTTGCCTGTGTCTGCTGTGGCTGGGCATCGGCCAGGGTCTGGCGCCGCTCAACCGCTTGCGTGAAGCGTTGATGCGGCGCAATGCCGACTCGCTTGAGCCGTTGCAGATCCAGACCTTCCCCAGCGAATTGAAGCCGCTGCTGGAAACGCAAAACCAGTTGTTCCAGCGCATTGGCAAAACCATTGAGCGTGAGCGCCGTCTGACCGGTGACGCGGCGCATGAACTGCGTAGCCCGCTGACGGCGATCAAGACCCACCTGCAAGTCGCACGCATGACCGATGGCAACGCCCGCGATCAGTCGCTGGCACGGGCCGAGGAGGGCGCCGATCGCTTGCATCGCACCCTCGAGCAACTGCTGTTGCTGGCGCGGGTCGAGGGCAGTCTGTCGTTCGATGACGGCTCGCAATGCAGCGCCGAGCAAGTGGCACGCCTGGCGATTCAGGACGCCACGGGTGGCGAGCGCCTGCGCATCAAACTGCAACTGCCGGCTGAGCTTTCTGCTGCACCGCTGCAGATGCCGGCGGTGCTGTCGATTGCGGCGCTGCGCAATCTGCTCGACAACGCCCTGCGCCATACGCCCGAAGACTGCGCAGTTGAGCTGAGCCTGGAAACCATTGGCAACCGCGTGCGGTTTGTCGTGCGCGACCACGGGCCGGGAATTGCGCCGGATGACCTGCAACACCTGACCCAACGCTTCTGGCGCAACGGCCAAAGTACCGGTTGCGGCCTCGGCCTGGCGATTGTCCAGGCGATCGTCCAGCGTTGTGACTGCGCCCTGCATTTCGACAGCCGCCCGGATGGCCTGCGCGTCGAGTTGACCATGCCGTTGCAGCCTGTCTGACCTCACCGCAAATCCCCTGTGGCAGCGAGCCTGCTCGCGAAGACGGCGGCACACTTAGCATCAATGTGGCTGCCAAACCGCTTTCGCGAGCAGGCTCACTCCCACAGGGGAAGGTGTTCCGGCACATCAAATGTAACTTCTCGACATTCGCTATCCGGCAGGGGTGGGGGTAAGGTCAACGCAGCTTTGACTCAATGGATTGAGGGAACTGCGCTATGGAGGCACCCATCTGCATTCGTCCGGCCACACTGGCCGACGCCGGCATCATCAGCCGCATCATCGAGCGTTCGATCCGCATCGGTTGCGCGCTCGACCACCGTAATGATCCGTCACTCGTCAGCACATGGATCGATCAGCAATCCGCCGACTTCATCTGTGCCCGGCTCGCCGACCCGCACTTCTATCTGTGTCTCGCGCTGCTGGCGGACAAACCGGTCGGTGTCGGCATGGCACGGGCCAGCGGCGACATTTTGCTGTGTTACGTGCAGCCGGAGTCATTTCGCCGGGGCGTCGGGCGGGCGCTGATGCAGGATCTGGAGGGCTGGTTGCGGATCCGCGGAGTTTCTCTCGCTGACCTCAACAGCACACACACCGGTCGCGCTTTTTATCGCCGTCTCGGCTATCGCGAGTCAGCGCCAGCCCTCCAATACCAAGGCTTGCAGAGCCTGCCCATGCACAAGTCGCTGGCAGCGCCGGGCTGACAACTCGATCACGGGCTAAATCCTCAGGCCCCTTAAGCGTTTCCAGAACAGGAAAACCTGCAAGTGCGCCCCGCGATCGGAATGCGCACCTGTCCGGTGTGCTGTTTTGGTCACTATCCATAGCCAATTGAGGGGTCGAGAGATGTCAGTCGCCACCAGCCTTATCGAAGAGTCGTCGGCCCGGGTTACCTCGGCGCCGGCCGAAACGCTGTACCAGTTCGACGAATCGCCATTGCTGGCCCGTCAGGCCCGGCAGGAATCCAACGCCCGCAGTTATCCACGACGTATTCCGCTGGCCCTGAAACGCGCCAAAGGCCTGTACGTCGAAGACGTCGAAGGGCGCACCTTCATCGACTGTCTGGCCGGTGCCGGCACGCTGGCGCTGGGGCATAACCACCCGGTGGTGATCGAAGCGATCCAGCAGGTGCTGGCCGATGAATTGCCACTGCACACCCTCGACCTGACCACGCCGGTCAAGGATCAGTTTGTCCAGGACCTGTTCGGTCTGCTGCCATCGGCTTTCGCGGCTGAAGCGAAAATCCAGTTTTGCGGCCCGACCGGCACCGATGCCGTGGAAGCAGCGTTGAAGCTGGTGCGCACGGCGACCGGGCGCAGCACCGTGCTGTCCTTCTCCGGCGGTTATCACGGCATGAGCCAGGGTGCGCTGAGCCTGATGGGCAGCCTGGGCCCGAAAAAGCCGTTGGGTGCGCTGCTCAGCAGTGGCGTGCAGTTCATGCCGTTCCCGTATGACTACCGCTGCCCGTTCGGCCTCGGTGGCGCAGGAGGTGTGAAGGCTAACCTGAGTTACCTGGAAAACCTGCTCAACGATCCCGAAGCCGGCGTGCAACTGCCCGCAGCGGTGATCGTCGAAGCGGTGCAGGGCGAGGGCGGCGTGATTCCGGCGGACATCGAGTGGTTGCGCGGCTTGCGCCGCATCACCGAGAAAGCCGGTGTGGCACTGATCGTCGACGAGATTCAGAGTGGTTTTGCCCGCACCGGCAAAATGTTTGCCTTCGAACACGCGGGCATCACCCCGGATGTGGTGGTGTTGTCCAAAGCCATCGGCGGCAGCCTGCCGTTGGCCGTGGTGGTCTATCGCGACTGGCTCGACACCTGGCAGCCGGGCGCGCACGCCGGCACGTTCCGTGGCAATCAGATGGCCATGGCGGCAGGTTCTGCGGTGATGCGTTATCTGGTTGAGCACAAGGTCTGCGAACACGCCGCTGCCATGGGCGAGCGCCTCAGCGAGCACTTGCGCATCCTGCAACGCGACTTCCCGCAACTGGGTGATATTCGTGGTCGTGGCCTGATGCTCGGGGTCGAGTTGGTCGAGCCGAACGGCACTCCCGATGCGCTCGGTCATCCGCCGGCGTTTGCGCGACTGGCGCCGCTGGTCCAGCGCGAATGCCTCAAGCGCGGGCTGAGTCTGGAGCTGGGTGGTCGGCATGGCGCGGTGGTGCGTTTCCTGCCGCCGCTGGTGATCACTGCCGCCGAGATCGACCGCGTTGCGGAAATCTTTGGTCGCGCTTTGGCCGCCGCCACCGCGTCGCTGTAAATTTTTCGCCGCGCCAAACGTTCTTTCTACATACCCGGCTGCACCCCGCGTGCAGCCCACCCTTACAACGATGGAGAACCAGCATGACGTCAGTATTCGACCGCGAGGACATCCTTTTTCAGGTTGTGGTCAACCACGAAGAGCAATACTCGATCTGGCCGGATTACAAAGCCGTGCCGGAAGGCTGGCGCACCGTGGGCAAGAGCGGCCTGAAAAAGGAGTGCCTGGCCTACATCGAAGAAGTCTGGACTGACATGCGTCCGCTGAGCCTGCGCCAGAAGATGGAAGCCCAGGCTGCCGCGCAATAAGCGGCCGGGCAAAAACAAACCCGCTGGACTGGTGACAGTCAGCGGGTTTTTTCATGCCTTGGATTTGTGTTGTCCGGGCTGGCCTCTTCGCGAGCAGGCTCGCTACCACATGGGATCTGTGTCGTGCACAAAACCCTGTGGGAGCGAGCCTGCTCGCGAAGAACGATAACGCGGTCCGGCTGAAACTAAGCCCCGCTCAAACCCTTGAGCAACAAATCCACATTGCCTTCCAGCTCCGCCACCGGATCCGCCGCATCGGTGCTCAACACCACCAGATGACTACCCGACTCGGCAATCGCCGCTTTCACCGGCTCCGACGGCTGCCGATGGTGCAGCACCACCGCGACATCATTGTCCTTGAGCGTTGCCGTGAGTTTTTTCAGATCCTGGGGCGTCCATTCGGCATCCGGCCGTGGATCCTCGCCGATGAGTTCCAGATTGAGGCTGCCGATCAAATAGCCGAAGTGATCACTCAAGCTCATCACACTGAGATTGTCGGCGCTGGCCAGTCGCGCCTCGCTGTTGGCGCTGAGCTTCAGCAAACGTTGCTTCAATGCCGCCAGATTCGCCTCGATCTTTGGCTTCGCGCTGGGTGCCAGGCGCACCAGATCCGCCGCCATCACATCCGCCATGCGCCCCATGTTGTTGCTCGCCAGCCATGGCTGACTGTTCAAGCCATCGACCTTCAGATCCGGTTGCACGGCGATGCCGGGCAGGGCGCCATCCACCGGTCGCGCGGCGTCGACTTCAACGATGCGGATATTGCTGCGACGGGCGATCGGGTACAGCGGATCATCGGCCCACAGCGAGCGCACGCCGATTACAGCATCGGCGCCGGTTGCCAGTTTGCTCAGTGCCGACGCGCCGCGACCGGTGAAATACGCGGTCTGACGGCTGCCCGGCAGATTCGCTGGCGCCGCACGTTCAAGGTTGACATCAGTGCCTTTGAGCAGCACTTCGCCCAAACCATAAGTAATCGGCAACGACGCCAGCACTCGCAGCGGTTTAGCATTTTCGGCAGCCATCAACGGCGCGCAGACCACGCCGCACAAGGCCATGGCCAAGGTCAGTTTGCGAATTGAAAAAGTCATTTATCCAAGATTCCCTTTCAGACTCGGGACAACCCCGCGCGCAATGGCGGCGAGGGCGAAGGCAATGCCGGCAACCAGAATGATCGCGGCGCCGGACGGAATCGGCAGATCGAACACGATGGGTGCAAGAATCCCGCACAACGTGCTGACCGTGGCGATCAGCACCGAGCACCAGAAGAAGCCCTTGAGCGACTGGCTGAGCAAGCGCGCCGCTGCCGCTGGAATCACCAGCAGTGCGCCAACCAGAATCGCACCGATGACTTTCACCGCCGCCACGGTGATCAGCGTCACCAGAATCACGAACAGATAATCCAGAGTCTTCACCGCCACCCCGCGCACGGCCGCCAGTTGCGGGTTGAAACTGGCGAGCATGATGCGGTTGTACAGCGGCAGTGCCAGAGCCATGACCAGCGAGCCGACAATGGCCAACACCGCCAGATCGTTGCCGTTGACCGTGAGCACTGAACCGAACAGCACGTTCTCGAGAATGTGCACGTTGATCTTGCCCGCCAGAATCAACAGCAGACTCGCGCCCAATGCCAGCGACACCGACAGAAACACGCCGATCAAGGTGTCCGGCGCCAGACCGGTGCGGTTGCGCAGGTAATTGAGCAGGATGCCGAACAGCAGGCAATAACCGAACAGGCTGCCATAGGGGCCGGTGTAGGGTTCGCCGAGCAGGATGCCGATGGCCACGCCGGTCAGCGCCGCGTGGCCCACCGCTTCGGAGAAAAACGCGAAGCGCTTGACCACCACCAGCGTGCCGAGGCCGCCGAGCACCGGGCCGATCAGCAGGCCGGCAAGCAGCGCATTGACCACGAAACCGTAGGCCAGCGCTTCCGGCAGATAACCGGACGAGGCCCAGCCTTGCACCATCAAACGAAAGGCTTCGTAACTCATCAGGCAGCGCTCCGTGGATGGGTCGAGAACAGCGTCAGCAGGCGTTCCGGGGTCAGCGCCTGTTGTGGCGTGGCGTCGAACAGCACACGACGGTTCAGGCCGGTGACCCGATCGGCCAGGCGCCCGACCGCTTCCAGATCGTGCTCGATCCACAGCACGGTGATACCTGCCGCGCGCCAGTCATTGAGCAGGCGCTCGAACACCTGAATCCCGGCTTCATCGAGGGCCGACATCGGCTCATCCAGCACCAGCAATTGCGGCGTCGGAATCAAACCTTGTGCGAGCAGCACCCGCTGGCGCTCACCGCCGGACAGCGCACCCATGCGCCGCTTGCGTTTGTCCTGCATGCCGACGCGTTCCAGCGCATCGCCAATGGCGCCGGCGTAACGCTTGCTCAAGCCGAGAAAAGCCGGGCGTCGCTGACACATGGCAGCCATGAAATCGTCGACGGTCATCGGCAGACCGCGATCGAATTCCAGCGCCTGTGGCACATAACCGATGGTGCCGGGTTCGCCGGGCCATTGCAGGCTGAGCTGGCCCTGATGCGGCATTTGCCCGAGCAGGGTCTTGATCAGTGAGCTCTTGCCGCCACCGTTGGGGCCGACCAGCGCGTGTACGCTGCCGGGCTGCACCTGGAAGGTGACTTTGTCCAAAATCGTTGTGCGCCCCAGCGTCAGACCAACCCCCGCAAAATCCAGAGTAGGCCCACAGACTTGTGGGAGCGAGCCTGCTCGCGAATGCGGTGTGTCATTCAATACAGATGTTGCCTGATCTGGCGCCTTCGCGAGCAGGCTCGCTACCACAGGGGATTGGAGTTCGTTCGAAATCGTTTCTTTGGAAGTCATGCGCCAGACTCCTGAATCGCCCGCACCACGGTATTGAGGTTGCCGGTCATTTCTTTTTCGTATTTGTCGGCGGTGTATTCGCCGTAGGAAATGTGCGACAGCGGATACAGCTTGACCCCGGACTCACGCTGGATGGTGTCGACGTAAGTGGACGGAAAATCCACCTCCGAGAAGATCACTTTCACGTCCAGTTCACGCAATTGGTCGATGGTCTTCTTCAGTTGGCTAGGACTCGGCTCGATGCCGTGAGCCGGTTCAACCACGGCGGTCACTTCCAGGCCGAACTCCCGCAGCAGATAGTCGTAAGCAGCGTGCACGGTGGCCACGCGCAGTTCTGCGTTCGGCGCTTGAGTCAGTTTTGCCAGTGCGTCGGCGCGCATCTGGCGCAGGCGTTTGCCGTAGGCGCGGGCGTTCTGGGTGTAGGTCTTGGCGTTGTCCGGATCAAGCTTGCCCAGTTCGCGGGCGATGTTGTTGACCTGGGCAATGGAAGCGCTGATCGACAGGAACGTGTGCGGGTTCACCACTTTGCCGGCGCCGCGTGCGGCAACCCCGGTGGCGGCCAGCAGCGGCACGTTTTCGTTGGCTTCGATGGTTTTGATGTTCGGCGTTTCGCTGGCGGCGATCATACGGTCGGCGAAGTCGTCATGGCCGACACCGTTGAGCACGATCACATCCAGCCCGCTGATGCGTTTGGTGTCCTCGGCCCTTGGCTCATAAGCGTGCGGGTTGAAACCGGCAGGGATCAGTGGGACGACTTCGGCCTTGTCGCCGACGATGTTTGCCACATAGCTGTAATAAGGGTGCAGGGTAATGCCGATGCGCAGGCGTTTGGCCTGATCGGCGCTGGCCAGCGGGCTTAGCAGGCAGGCACACAGGCCCACGAGAAACAGGCGCAACAACGGACGGCGAGGCGATGAAATAGACATGGGCAAACGGTCTTCTCTCGGATGAGGGCGAGGAATCAATGGCGATGTTCGCGGGTAACCCCGGCATCGTATTGCGCGACGATCTGTTTCCAGCCAGCAGCGGACAGCGCCGCCGCATTCAGTTGCGCCGGGGCTTGAGCGGCGGCATCACGGTTGAGCCAGATGTCCGGCGCAGCCTTGTCGTCGGTACTCAGCAGCATGACGAACGAACCAGCGACAGTCGGATTCTGGCTTTGACCGACATACGCGGTGTTCGCCAGCAACTGCCAGGCATGACCGCCTCGGCTGACCGCACTCGCATCCTGGGCAAACGGCGCGAAGCCTTCGTCCGCCAGATTCTGCGGCGTCGGCAGGGCCTGCTGTTCTTCGCGCAGCAAACGGATTTCGTCGAGGGTCACCCGCAGGTCGGCGTAGATGCCTTGCTCTGAAGCGCTGAGGTCGCGACGGGCGTCGAGTTGATTGGACGCAACTGGCTCCGGCGCATGGGAAACCCCGCGCCACGCGACCACAGAACCGGCGACTGCCAGAATCAACAGGCACAACAGCAGCACATTGAGGGTTTCATGACCGGCGCCGGCCGGACGCACGATTTGTGTGGTTGGCGTGCTCATGGGGCTTCGATATCCGCTTGGTCGATTTCCACAACGTGGCCCGGACCTGCGTCGAACAGCACGTAGAACTCGGCGCCAGGCTTTTTGAAGGTCAGGGTCGAGTCACTGCCGAGCTTGCCCGGCACCAGGATCGTTTCGTCGTAGCCAATCACATCGAGGGTCACCCCCGGCGCGCCGCTGCCGTCGGAGAACCCACCGGTGCATTTGATCTGCTCGGCGTCGATGGCTTTGCATTCGCACATCGGGTTATGCGCCAGGGCGCTGGCACTGAAGCCGGCGCCGAGCACCAGCAGCGCGGCGCTCAGCCGCAGGCGGAAAGGGCGTTGCGGGTGGGTCATCGTTTGGCTCCTTGTTGGTTCAACCAGGCAATGGTGGCGGGGGAGGCCTGACTCAGAGGAATCGACGCCTGATGCATGCTGCCGTCCCAGCCCTCCATGGTGATCCACAGTTCAGCATCTGCTTTGGTTTTTTCCGGCACTGGCAATTGCGCGCCCATGCGGTAGGGCGTGCCGAAGAAAATCACCCCGGCGGCGCGCAGGCTGCGGGGTTTGCCGATTCGCAGGTAGGTGGCTTTGACCTGATCGATGCAGCTATCGCAGAGGGCGGCGTTGAACCCTTTCATATGGCCCGCCGGACCTTCCAGGCGTGGCGCTTCGTTGCGCAGTTCGGCCAGGCGCAGGCTCCAGGGGCCGACGGTGACTTCGCCGACGTCCCGTTCGCCGAGGCCGATGTCGCCACGAAACAGTGCGGCATCGGCGAAGTACTTGGGCATGAAGCCCAGCGGGATCAGCAGCAACAGCACGTTGATGTGAAAGCGCCATTTGTGCCAGAACAGGCTCAGACGCGACGGTTGAGGTGCAGCAGTGGACTTGCTCACGCGTTGACCTCCGATGCTTCACGGTTCGTGGCCGGTTGTGCCTGAAGGCGGTTTTTCTTTGACTCACGCTTGAGTGCATTGGCCGTGGCCAGCGCGGTGCGTTTGGTCCAGATCAACAAGCCGCTGAGCACCATCATGCTCAGTAGCAGGCCGAAGAAGAACCAGATCAGCTTGATCCACAGCCCGCCAAAATCACCGGTATGCAGGGGGCGCATGGATTCGGTGACGAACTCCAGCGAAGTGCGATCGGACAACAGACGCGAAGCCGCCACGTCCCCGTTGAACGGGTTGAGCGTCGCGGTCTGGAACATTAGCGGATACCAGCCACGGCCGCCGAGGCTCATATGGCTGTAGGCATTGCCCGGCAAGCTGACGAAGCTGACTTCCAGGCCGGGAATTTTCTCCTGGGCGACTTCAATCGCGCGATCCAGGCTGATGCGCGGCGGTGGTGTGCCATCGGCCGAGATCGGCACGGCGTCACGGGCCATCGCCGGAATGATCGGCTCGCTGGAGATGGAGATGTGGTTATCAAACAGCATCGCCTCGATCAGGAACCAGGTACCGGTGACCGAAATCACCGCAATAAACCAGATCGACCAGATACCGCTCAGACGGTGAAAGTCGCCCCAGAAAATCCGCGCACCGTGGCGAAAACGCAGGGTCGGGCTAAAGAAACCCTTCCAGAAGCGCTTATAGACCACCAGCCCGGTGATCAGCGAAGCCAGCAACGGCAGACCGAGGAACGAGACCAAGTACCAGCCCCAGCTGTAACCATTGGTGAACGGCACCAGCCACCAGCCATGCAGCGCACGGGTGAAGGCCTTGAAGTTGAAATCCGGTGCACCGCCCTGAATCACGCCGGTGTACGGATTGACGTAAACGGTCTGCGAGCGACCATCGGGGTAGCTGACGTCGACGTCCAGGGCGAAATGCGATTCGTCGGGGCGGCTGATGCTCTGGACGACCGTTTGCGGTTCGGCCTTCTTGATAGCGGCGAGAATCTGGTCATAGCTGAGCAGCGGCGCATCGTCGGCGGGCTGGCTGGCGCGCATCTGCGGGTTGGCCAGCCAGACGATTTCCTGACTGACCACCGCCAGTGTGCCGGTGACACAGACGATCAGGACAAAGAACCAGATCGGTAACGCCAGCCAGCTATGAACGAGGAACCACAGTTTGGAGCGGGATTTCTTCGACATGATTGCGCGTCTTGATAGCGGTGAAAGGGCGCGTGGCTACGGGCTTCGCAGCACGGGGACCCCGAAAGACCGGACGTGGCTTTTGCCTACGCGAACGGCCTGCATCTCTATAGGACGAATGAGCGAGGAAAATCCCGAAAGATGATATGAAAGCAAATGTTTCCCAATTCCCCGGTCACCACAAATCCCCTGTGGGAGCGAGCCTGCTCGTGAGGGCGGACGACCCGTTGCAACTAATGTGACTGACACACCGCTTTCGCGAGCAAGCTCGCTCCCACAGGGTTTTGCTGCGTGCATGGGATCAAACACGATTCATGGATGACGCCATCACTCTCTGCCAATTGATGGCCGACCTGCGCTCCCTATGATGGGAATCACCCGATTCCCCTGAGTGAGCGCCTTGATGACCGCCAGAACCCTCTATGACAAACACATCGACTCGCACACGGTGTGCCGCCTCGACGATCAGGGCCATGTTCTGTTGTATATCGATCGTCAGGTGATCAACGAATACACCAGCCCGCAGGCATTCAGCGGTTTGCGCGCCGCCGGGCGCGAGGTCTGGCGCCCGGGCACGGCGCTGGCGGTGGTCGATCATGTCAACCCGACCACGCCTGTGCGCATCGCGGCAATGCCCGATGCGGGCGGCGCCCGGCAAGTCTCGTATCTGGCGGAAAACAGCCGGGACTTCGGCATCGAGTTGCTGGACATCCTCGACAAACGTCAGGGCATTGAACACGTGATCGCGCCCGAGCAGGGCTTCATTCTGCCCGGCATGGTCATCGCCGCCGGCGACAGCCACACCACTACCTATGGCGCGCTCGGCGCCTTCGGTTTCGGCATCGGCACTTCCGAGATCGAGCATCTGCTGGCCTCGCAGACCCTGGTCTACAAACGTCTGAAATGTATGCGCGTGACCGTGGATGGCAATCTCGCACCGGGCCTGACCTCCAAAGACGTGATCATGGCCCTGATCGGTCGCATCGGCGCGTCCGGGGCCAGCGGTTACGCGATCGAATTTTGCGGCTCGACCATCGATGCCTTGAGCGTTGAAGCGCGCATGACCATCTGCAACATGGCGGTCGAGGCCGGCGCGCGGGGCGCATTCATGGCGCCGGATGAAAAGGTCTTCGCTTATCTGAAGGGCAAGCCACGGGCGCCGCAAGGTGAGTTGTGGGAGCGGGGCGTGGAGAAGTGGCGCGAATTGCGCAGTGATCCGGGCGCGGTGTTTGACCGCGAGATTCACCTCGATGCCAGTGTGCTGGAACCGATGGTCACTTGGGGTACCAGCCCCGATCAGGCTGCCGCGATCGGTGCACGGGTGCCGGACCCACAGGCGATCAGTGACCCGATCCTGCGTCAGGACATGCGCCGCGCCCTCAACTATATGGGCCTGGAAGCGGGCATGGCGCTCAGCGATATCGTCATCAGCCACGCCTTTATCGGTTCGTGCACCAACGCGCGAATCGAAGATCTGCGTGATGCTGCCAGCGTCGTGCGCGGTCAACACGTGGCCGGGCATGTGCGCGCGATGATCGTCCCCGGCTCCAGCGAAGTTCGCGCGCAGGCCGAGGCCGAAGGGCTGGCGCAGATCTTTATCGACGCCGGTTTCGAGTGGCGTCAGTCCGGCTGCTCGATGTGCCTGGCGATGAACGACGACGTACTCGCCCCCGGCGACCGCTGCGCGTCCAGCACCAACCGCAATTTCGAAGGCCGTCAGGGTGCCGGCGCGCGCACTCACCGGATGAGCCCGGCGATGGTCGCCGCAGCAGCGATCAGCGGTCGACTCACCGATATCCGCCACGTTGGAGTACGCCCATGAGCCTGCAACCTTTCACTCAAGTCAGCGGTCAGGCCGCGCCGTTATTGGCAGCCAATGTCGATACCGACGTGTTCATGCCCAAGCAGTTTCTCAAAGGCATTGACCGGCAGGGACTCGATCGCGGGCTGTTTTTCGATTTGCGGTTTCTGCGCGATGGCAGTCCCGACCCCGATTTTGTGTTGAACAAAGCGCCGTGGCAGGAGGCAAGTTTTTTGCTGGTCGGGCCGAATTTCGGCTGCGGATCGAGCCGTGAGCATGCGGTCTGGGGCTTGCAGCAGATGGGCATCCGCGCCTTGATCGGCAGCAGCTTTGCCGGGATTTTCTATGACAATTGCCAGCGTAACGGCGTGTTGTTGATCACGTTGGAAGAGGCACAGGTGCAGCGCATCGGACAACTTGTCGGTCAGCCTGAAATGGCGCGGATCAGTATTGATCTGGAGGCGCAGCAGATTGGCTTGGCGGATGGCAGCGTGATCGATTTCCAGATTGATACCCTGCGTAAAACCGCGTTGCTGCTCGGCCTGGATGCCATCGGCAGCACCCTGCAACGGCGCGAACAGATCAAGGCTTTCGAGCGCGAACATCTGGCCAACAACCCGTGGCTGTCCTGACTCACCACTGATCCCTTGTGGGAGCGAGCCTGCTCGCGAAAGCGGTCGTTCAGTCGAGACCAATGTTGACTGACTGGACGCATTCGCGAGCAGGCTCGCTCCCACATTTGATATCGGGTGTTTCAGCTAAAGGGAAAGCCCTTTGAAATGCGCCTGCAAAAACTCCACACACGCGCGCAATTTCCCGGAATGCGCCAGCCGTGTCGGGTACACCGCCCAGACATTGGCACTCTGGCTGTAATCCTCCAGCACCTGCACCAGGCGTCCTTGCTCCAGCAGCGGTTTCACATCCCACAGCGAGCGCAGCAACACCCCGCGGCCATCCAGCGCCCATTGCAAAACGATCTCGCCGTTGTTTGACGACAACGGCCCGCTGACCCGCACGCTCTCTTGCCCGCCATCGCGATCCAGATGCCAGATACCGAAGGCGTTGTCGCGCTCTTTGATCACCAGGCAATCGTGCTGTTGCAGTTCGTCCAGCGTCTGCGGCGTGCCGCGACGTTGCAGATAACCGGGGGCGGCACACAGCACTCGGCGGTTACTGACCAGACACCGGCCGATGTGCTGGCCGGGAATGTCATCGCCGACGCGAATCTCCAGGTCGAAGCCTTCATTGATGATGTCCACCACCCGGTCAAACAGGTCGAGGCGAAGCTCCAGGTCTGGATAACGTTCGGCCAGCAACGACACCGCCGGCGCGACGTGATTGCGCCCGAAACCGAAACTGCTGCAGAGGTGCAAGCGCCCACGCGGGCTGTCGTGAGCGTCGCAGAGTTCGTCGTGCAGTTGCTGAAAGTCATCGAGAATGCGCAACGCCCAGCGCTGCACCCGTTCGCCGTCCTCGGTCAGCGAGACGCGACGACTGGTGCGGTGCAACAGGCGCGTGCCGAGGGTGGTTTCAAGAATCTGGATGCGTTTGCTGACATAGGCCGGTGACAGGCCGAGTTCATCCGCTGCGGCGGCAAAGCCGTTCTTGCGGATCACGGTGAGTAGCACGCGCAGGTCTTCGGGCAGGGGCACGCTGTCTTTCTTCTGGGGCATGTCAAAACGAACACTGGCGGCAGAAGCCGCCAGCATAGCACCGAGATCCGGCGGCTCGGCTCAGCGCAAAAAGGCCAGTGCTTCGGCAAGCAACAGTTCGGGGACTTCTTCGGCAATGTAATGGCCGGCGGGCAATGCCTGACCACTGACGTCAGTCGCCACGTGTTGCCATGCCTTGAGCGGATCGAAGCAACGGCCGACGGTGCCTTCGGCGCCCCACAACACGCGCAGCGGCAGGTCCAGATGATTCCCGGCGGCGATGTCGGCGCGGTCGTGCTCAAGATCGATGCCGGCGCTGGCGCGATAGTCTTCGCAGATGCCACGGGCGCTGCCCGATTGGCGCAGGCAGCGCAAGTATTCACCGAACGCTGCATCGGTAAACGGCTTGAGCCCGGCGCTGCGGCTGCCCATGACGCTACGCAGATAGTTTTCGGGATCGGCTTCGAGCAAGGTTTCCGGCAATGGCGCCGGGCGGATCAGGAAGAACCAGTGCCAATACGCGCGGGCGAAGGCTTCGTTGGTTTGTGCATACATCGACAGAGTCGGTGCGATGTCCAGCAGCATCATCCGTTGCACGGCGGCGGGGTGATCGAGCGCCAGGCGGTGGGCGACCCGTGCGCCACGGTCGTGGGCGAGGATCGAAAATTGTTCGAAGCCCAGCGATTGCATCAGCTCGACATTGTCGCGGGCCATTTCGCGTTTCGAGTAATTGACGTGCAACTCATCCGCAGCCGGGCGACTGCTGTCACCGTAACCGCGCAGGTCGGCGGCGACCACGGTGAAGTGCTCGGCCAGTTGTTCGGCAATCTTGTGCCAGATCACATGGGTCTGCGGGTGGCCGTGCAACAGCAACAGGCCGGGGCCGCTGCCGCCGAGACGGTAGGCGATGTCGACGCCGTTGACGTGACGCTGGTCTTTGCGGAATCCGGCAAACATCGGGCTGATCCTTTTTCAGGGTTCTGATTGGATGCATCCTGAAATCGTCCGGTGTTCGCGGCAAGGGGCAAAGCGTGGTGGGCCGGTTCATGAAGTGTGTTCATGAGGCTCGGGTTGCCAGTGCCGGCCCCTTCGCGAGCAGGCTCGCTCCCACAGGAGTTTTCGGTGTGACCATTATCTATGCCACCCAACGAAACCCTGTGGGAGCGAGCCTGCTCGCGAAGAGGCCAGTCCAGACACTGAAATGCTCAACCCTGCTGAAACATCTCCATCGCCCGCTGTTTGATCTGCTCCTCGGTCAGATCCTCCTTGCGCGAGGCGAGAAACCACAGATGCCCATACGGGTCCTTCAACGTCCCGCTGCGATCCCCGTAAAACTGATCCTTGACCTCGGATACCGTCGTCGCCCCGGCCTCCAGCGCCCGTTGAAACGATTTGTCGACATCAGTCACATACAGATGCAAACCAACCGACACGGCTTGATCCGGATTGCTCAGTGGCCCCTGATCGCACGGCGAACCGAGCATGATCGCGCTGTCGCCGATGCGCAGTTCGGCGTGGCCGATGCCGCCGTCCGGCATGTCCAGGCGCATGACTTCGGTGGCGCCGAAGGCTTTTTTATAGAAATCGATGGCCTCGGCGGCTTTGTGGATGCCGAGATACGGGGTAATGCTGTGATACCCCTCGGGAATGGGTTTGACGCTCATGACGTTCTCCCTGATTTTTGTTCTATGAGATATGGCTCCACCGGATTTGTGGAAGATTCACTATAGAACTGTCCTCGCCATGCAGATTTTTGCCCGACGAGCGTCAGTCTTCGGGAAAGTGCGGCCCCGGTCCCTGTTCACCCAGCACATCGCCCTGATTGCGCAGCGGGCAGGCCTCCATCGACAAACAGCCGCAACCGATGCAGCCATTGAGCCGATCGCGCAGTAGCGTAAGTTGCTCGATCCGTTCATCCAGCTCGCGTCGCCATTGCTGCGAGAGGATTTTCCAGTCGGCCGCGCTGGGCGCACGATCCTGCGGGAGGATTTTCAGTGCCTCGCCAATCTCCGCCAGCGGAATCCCCAGCCGCTGCGCGACTTTGATCAACGCCACCCGGCGCAGCACTTCACGCGGATAGCGTCGCTGATTGCCGGCATTACGCTGGCTCTTGATCAGGCCCTTGGATTCATAAAAGTGCAGGGCGGTGACGGCCACGCCACTGCGTGCGGCGACTTCGCCAACCGTTAACTGTTTGAGCACATTTTCTTTGCTGATCATTTGAAGACAGCTCTTGACCTTGACTTAACTAGAGGTTTTACCCTGCAGGTCTTCGAGTCGCAAGGCTCGTCTTACGCTGAGTGGGGGCATTCCATGAACAACCGCAGTTTTACCCAATTGATCGAATTTGAAATCGAACCACGCCAGCAACCTGCGCTGGTCACCGCACTGTCGAGGCAAACCGAGCGTCTGGCTCAGCGTTACGACGGTTTTGTCAGCGCCAGTGTGCAGGCCAGCGATGACGGCCGCCGTGTGCTGAGTTTTCTGCAATGGCAGTCCCGCGAGGCGGGAGAGGCGGCATTTCGCAGCTTCGAGAGCGGCGAGCAGGACTTCTGGCAACTGATTCACACCCATCAGGCGAAAACCATCACCTTCAATTCGTTCCAGGTGCTGAGCAGCATCGCCCGCAGTCACGACGATGCGCTGCACTGCCACCTAGTGGGCTAGATCGACAGCTGGATCAAGCGCTCGCCTTGCAGATTTCCGTGAGTCGCCGCTTGTTCACCGCCAGTTCGCCGATCTTGATCAGCCGCGTGCGCGTGACGTTGCGGCTCAGACCGAGCAACGCGGCGGTGTGCACCTGGTTGTAATGGCAGAAGCGATAAGCTGCGCGCAGCAAAGCGTCTTCAACTTTTTCGTGCAAAGCACCGGCCTGTTGCGCGAAGAGTTTCTGGAAGGCCTGTTCCAGCAGCGCCTCCGGTGAATCATCGGCACTGCTGTGCTGATCATCCGGGCGTTCGATGCGCAGGTTCGACAGGCGCAAATCATCACGTTCGATCACGCCGTTGCGGCAGATCAGCAAGGTGTGGTGAATGACGTTTTCCAGCTCGCGAATATTGCCCGGCCAACTGTAAGCACGCAGCTTGTGCTCGGCGCCCGGGCTGATGCTGACCCGGCCATAACCGAGGCGTTGGCTGTAGGCCTCGATGAAATGGCGAGTCAGCGGGAGGATATCGCCGGGACGCTCACGCAACGGGCTCAATTCCAGATTGACCACGTTAAGGCGGTAATACAGATCCTCGCGGAAATGGCCGGCGTTGATGGCTTTTTCCAGCTGCACGTTGGTCGCTGCCAGCACCCGCACATCGATGGGAATGCTTTTGCGCGAGCCCAGCCGCACCACTTCGCGTTCCTGCAACACCCGCAGCAATTTCACCTGAATCGCCATCGGCAGATCGCCGATCTCATCGAGAAACAAGGTGCCGCCGTCCGCTTCCTCGAACCACCCGGCCTTGGCGCTCAGCGCGCCGGTGAACGCGCCTTTTTCATGACCGAATAACTCCGCTTCCACCAGCGATTCGGAAAACGCCCCGCAATTGACCGCGATACACGGCCGATGACGGCGATTGCTGAGGTTATGAATATGCCGCGCTACCAGTTCTTTGCCGGTACCGGTCTCGCCGATGATCAGCACGCTCGCTTCACTCGGCGCGACCTGCTGTAAATGCGCGAGCAGGGCCTGGGACTTCGGGTCCTCGAAGACCTGCGCAGTGGCGCGGATCGACGTGGCGAGCGCGGGGGAGGGCGGTAGGGTCAGCAGTTGCATGGGCTCGTCCTTCTTTTTAGTTCAAATGCAGGCAGATCAGGAATAGAAGGTCGGCACCGGCAGCGACTGATTCAGCGCCCAGTCGCCCAACTCATGGAGTTTGTAGTCCAGCGGGTCGTGCAGGGTCTGCGTGCGCAGGTTGCGCCAGTGGCGGTCGAGGCGCAGGGACGCGTGAGTCGAGCGTGCGCCGGTCACTTCGAACAAACGGCTGCAAATCTCCAGGCCCTGACGGCTGGCGGCGACTTTCGCGGTGGCAATCGCGGTGGCGACACGACCACGCTCTTCGGCACTGAGATTGGCGCCTTTGGCCCAGGCCTCATCGAGCAGCGCCGCCGCGCGTTCGACTAGCAGACGAATGCCTTCCAGCGCCACCCAGAACTCGCCGTAATGCGCGAGTACGTAAGGGTCTTCACGCACATCGCGCGCCGTGGATTTATGCCAGAGCCGGGTTTCGCTGAGGGTGTATTGCCGCGCCTCTTCGAAAGCGCCTTCGGCAATCCCGAGAAACATATGCGTGAACGTCAGCTGCGCGATCAATGGCCGTAAACAAGCGAACGGCGTGCTCAGCGGACCGGGATCGAGCAGCAATTCCGATTCTTCGACGCGCACCCGTTCAAACGTGGCGCTGCCGCTGTCGGTCTGACGCTGGCCGATGTTGTTCCAGTCGTTGTGCAGGGTGATGCCACTGCGGCCGCTGGGAATCGCCGCGATCAGTAACTTGCCGCCGGCGCTTTCATCGACGGCCGAAGCGATCAGCATCTGTGAGTCGCTGGCACCGGAGCAGAAGCTTTTCTTCCCGGAAAACTCGCGCCAGCCACCGAGGTCCTTGACCACCGTGCGAGTGTCGAGTGGATTGAGCGCATTGCCCCAGAACCAGTTCTGCCGCGCGGTCTGTTCGAACCACGGCTGCCATTGTTCCGGCCGGGAAAACAGGCGCACGGTGGCGAGCATCAAATGATGGAAACCGAAGACGTGAGCAATCGAGCTGTCGACCTTGGCGAACTCACGGACGACCTGCAGGGTTTCGCTCCAGCTCGCGCCGAGGCCGCCGTAGCGGGTGGGAATACTCAGAGCCAGCAGGCCGCTGTCGCGCAAGGCATCGCGCTCGGTTTTCGGCGTGCCGCCGCGTTCGTCGCGTTCGACGGCGGTCAGGGCAAACTCGGCGGCCAGTTGGCGCGCGGTCTGCAGCGGGGATAACAAAGTACTTTGTGGTTTAGCGGTCACGCGGTGTTCCTCAAAGAATCGACTCAGCCATTCAGGCACTGGCTTTTGTGGGCAGCACATCGTTGGCAATCATTTCGCCAAACGGCCCGGTCAGATTGGTCACGCCACGCCCGGCCAGACTCGCGTAAGGCTCGGGCAACAGCGGGAACACCAGCTCGGCACAGCGGTAAGCCTCTTCCAGATGCGGATAACCGGAGAAGATGAAACTCTCAATGCCCAGATCCGCGTACTCCTTGATCCGCGCCGCCACTTGCTGCGGATCGCCGACCAATGCCGTACCGGCACCGCCGCGCACCAGACCGACGCCGGCCCACAGGTTCGGGGCGATCTCGAGGTTATCGCGACGACCATCGTGCAGTGCCGCCATGCGCCGCTGACCCTCGGAGTCGAACCGCGAAAAGGATTTCTGCGCCGCTTCAATGGTTTCGTCGCTGATGTGTTCGATCAGTTTATCGGCGGCTTTCCAGGCCTCCTCGGCGGTCTCGCGCACGATCACATGCAAGCGAATACCGAACTTCACCTTGCGCCCGTGCCGTGCGGCGCGTTCGCGTACATCGGCGAGCTTTTCTGCGACGGCCGCCGGTGGTTCGCCCCAGGTCAGATAGACGTCGACCTGTTCGGCGGCCAGATCATGCGCCGCATCAGAGGAGCCACCGAAGTACAGCGGCGGATAGTGCTTCTGTACCGGTGGGTACAGCGCTTTGGCGTTCTGCACCTTCAAATGCTTGCCGTCGAAATCCACCGCTTCGCCTTGCAACACACGACGCCAGATCTTCAGGAATTCATCGGTGACTTCATAGCGTTCGGCGTGGCTGAGGAAACTGCCGTCGCCACGGTTTTCATCTGGATCGCCGCCGGTCACCACGTTGATCAACAAGCGTCCGTTGGACAGCCGATCAAGCGTTGCCGCCATGCGCGCCGAGACCGTCGGCGAAATGATCCCCGGTCGGATCGCCACCAGATACCGCAGGCGTTCAGTCAGCGGCACCAGCGCCGAGGCGATCACCCACGAGTCCTCGCAGGAGCGCCCGGTGGGAATCAGTACGCCGTGATAACCAAGGCTGTCAGCGGCCTGCGCCACTTGTTTCAGATAATTGAGGGTGACCGGGCGCGCACCTTGAGTGGTGCCCAGATAGTGGCCATCACCGTGGGTCGGCAGGAACCAGAAAACATCCATGAACGGCTCCTCAGGCGATTTTCAGCAAGGGTTTGATTTGTGTGGCGAACAGCGGCGCGGCGCGTTCGGCGGCCAGGCGGATGCGCGCCTTCAACAGTTCGCTGGTGATCTGGTAATCGGCGAAGTCGGCTTCGGTGGCGTACACGCCGATCGGCAAGGTCATGGCCTGGAAGAAGCTGAACAGCGGCCGCAACTGGTGATCGAGCACCAGCGCATGGCGTTCGCTGCCACCGGTTGCGGCGAGCAGCACCGGTGTGTCGATCAGTGCATTGAGGTCAATCAGGTCGAACAGATGCTTGAGCAGACCCGGGTAAGAACCGCGATAAACCGGCGCGGCAACGATCAACAGATCGGCCTGTTCAATGGCCTGCAACTCGGCTTCAACCTCGGCACTGAGCTCCTGACGCGATAGCGCACTGCCGAGCGGGCGAGCGATATCACCGAGTTCGATCAAATGGCTTTCGATGTTCAGGTGCCCGGCCAGTTCGGCGAGCAAGGCTTGGGTCAGCACCAAAGTACGGGACGGACGCCAGGTGCCGCCGGAGAGGGCGACGACTTTCAGGGGACGCGACATGATCAGTTCCTTTTTTCAACAGTTGCTCAGCGAGCAGTGAGTGAGTCACCGGATCAGAGCAAGCGCTGTACCAATTCCTGGAAGCCCCGGTTTACAAGGCGTTGAGCGTTAGCGCGGCGGTCGCCCGTGTGAGTAACAGGGCGCTTTGTTGAATCGCTGTTGGCTGAGCAACAGTTGCTGGAGCAACAGTGCTAACTGCATGGATGGAGTTATAAAGGCAGTTTGTTATTCCGTAAAAGAACGTTAATTGATATTTATAGATCGTTAGGAGATATGCGTCAGCGTGTGTCGATTTCCTGATAGCCACTATTGAGAGCGTTGATTTCTGCGCGAGCGTGCCCGGGCGTAGCCCTTGTCCATCGACTCCCCATTGCTCGCCAGGACGCCCCCATGAACCGTTTACTGACCGTTTCGCTGTTGCTCGCTGTTTCCGTACTCGCCGGTTGTGCCGGACACGTTTCGCCGGAACTGCGCCCTTACACCGATGAAGAATCCCGCGAATTGGCCATGGAAGCACTGAATCGCAGCGGCTTGTCTTTCGACGAATACCACGCGAAAAAAGCCCAACTGCTCAGTCAGTCGCAGTTCGACAAAAAAGCTGAAATGAGTGCCGAACGTGCCGTACAGCTGCACGGTCGCCCAAGCTGAAAGCAAACTGTACTGCTCGAAGTTTTACCCAACTGTCCGTGGGCTTGCCGGGCGGCGTGGGATAGGGTCAACACCTGAATGACCCTGATGGATTGCCTGCCATGAACCTCTCGCTTGACCTGCTGTTGGGCTTTGCCCTGTTTGCCCTTGTCACCTCGATTACGCCGGGGCCGAACAACACCATGTTGCTGGCATCGGGGGTGAATTTCGGCTTTAACCGCACCATCCCGCATATGCTCGGAATTACCTGTGGCTTCTTCGTTCTGGTAGTCGCGGTGGGCTTCGGCCTCGGCGCGGTGTTCCAGAGCTATCCGATTCTCTATACGGTTCTGCGCTATGTCGGCGCGGCGTATCTGTTGTATCTGGCGTGGAAAATCGCTCACTCGGGACCGGTCGGTGACAGCGCCGCAGGCGAGGCGAAGCCGATCAGCTATCTCGGCGCTGCGGCGTTTCAGTGGGTCAATCCCAAGGCGTGGATCATGGCCATCGGGGCCATCAGCACCTACACGCCGATGCAGGGCTATTTCACCAATGTCGTGGTGATTGCTGCGGTATTCGCCATCATTAATTTGCCGAGCGTCGGCGTCTGGGCAGCTTGCGGTACGTTGTTGCGCAATGTGCTGAAGGATCCGCGCTGGTTGCGCGTGTTCAACTGGGGCATGGCCGCATTGCTGGTGATTTCGCTGTACCCGTTACTTCTCGAAAGCTTTAGCTGACGCATCGCTTCAACCGCAGGCCGGATGCCTGTTAAGCTCGACTTCAGGAGCGTTCCTACGCACTTTGAATGAAGTTGTTCTTCTTTAACGGCATCCGATCAGGTATTGATGACGCTCTCGAACCGACGCGCAGCTCACAAGGCTGCGCCGTACCGTTTGCAGACACGAGCCTCCTGATCCCGGCACACGCTCTGCGAGTCTTTTATGAACACACGTCCGTTGTATTTCGATTACGCCGCCACCACCCCGGTTGACGAGCGGGTCATCCAGGTGATGATCGAGTGTCTGGGGTTTCACGGTAACTTTGGTAATCCGGCTTCCAGCTCCCATGCTTACGGCCAGCAGGCCCGGCAGACGGTCGAGCAGGCCCGCCGGCAAGTCGCCGAACTGGTCGGCGCCAATGCCGAACAGATTGTCTGG
>Ga0163162_10000073_pt1 | contig 91871 bp, 93 predicted proteins | sample S55metaG_FD_115310 | JGI IMG/M metagenome (GOLD analysis project Ga0163162, IMG submission 115310) | Switchgrass rhizosphere microbial communities from Kellogg Biological Station, Michigan, USA - S5-5 metaG | ecosystem: Host-associated > Plants > Roots > Rhizosphere > Soil | place: USA...
AAGGATCACCCTCCCTTTTTTATTTCTTAAAGTTTGAACAGTACCTATTGACCATTTCACTGTATTTGGATCATCTATATCATGAGCAAAAACTAAGAGAGATTATTGATTATTAACCGATGAAGGATCGGTACTGAACCCTTACAATCCCTAACGCAAACCCAGCTGCTATGAAACTGAACACGAAAACTTAAACCCAATTTTTAAAAGGCTTAACCGTTAAATTGGAGTTATAATATTTTTCTTCTTCGGTTACTTCTTTACCTATCCAATCTGGCAGATCAAAAGTTTCATCTTCGCTTTCCAGTTCAATTTCAGCAACAATTAAGCCTTCGTTGTCGCCAGAAAATACATCCACTTCCCAAAGCTTGCCATTAAATGTAATTTCATAGCGTGTTTTAGACAGTTCTGATTGCGAGAAATTATCTAGTAATTCTGTGGCTTCATCAACTGGGATTTCGTATTCATACTCCATCCGTGTAGCACCAATGGTTTGGCCTTTTATTGTTAAAAATCCTTTGGTTGAGGTTGCCCTTACGCGTATGGTTTTATCTTTATCAGTGAGTAAATAGCCCTGTCTAAAAAGTTTTCCTTCCGGCTTAATCAGGTCATCCCACTTTTGCTGATCGATTAAAAACTTGCGCTCTATTTCTTTCCCCATTTTATCTTGCCCTTTTCTGTAAATCTGCAACAGGCATGCTGATCAATCTACCGATAGGTTGTTTACCACGATAAGTAATTACGCGTAACATACTGGCATCTTTAGGTACCTGTAGTGCTGCTGTATATTTCGGGTAAAAACGATCGGGCGTAGAGTTGTCAAAACTGTAGTAAATATCCAAACCATCTATTTCTGTGGTCAGTTCTATCATCAATTGTTTGTCAGCACTACGTTTTACGGTAAAAATCGGGTCGTAAATAGCAGGTGAGTATTTAATCTCTGCAAAATCCAATCGTTTGAAATGTTGTTGAGTACGATCGACAAAATTGGTCCAGTTTTTCTTTTCAATCGGACTCCAAATCGATTCGGCAATGGCGAATGCACGTGGATAAACCATGTATTCAACCTGTCGGAAGGTAAAAATCTGTTCTGTCCAGAGGTTAGCTTGTGCGCCGATAATATATTGGGCATTTACACCAGCAGGAACAGGATTAAATTGATAAGCTTTATTTAACCTAAGCGAAGCATATACTTTTGGTTCGGTAATGGCATCAGCCTGCATATAATCTAAATAGGCGAAATCAGTCGGACTCATCACCACATTATGTTTGTCGTTAGCAGCCTGTATACCATATTTAATTCCTCTCCAACTCATCACGGCAGCTGTTGGCGAAACGCCTCCTTCAAGAATTTCATCCCAGCCCATAAATTTTTTACCTTTCGAAATCACGATTTGTTCTACACGTTTTTCAAAATATGCCTGAACCTGCGGCATGGTTTTTAAACCTTCGCGAACCATTAAAGCTTTAACCTGATCATTCTTTTCCCAAAAATTATGAGGTGCTTCATCACCGCCCATGTGGATATATTCGAAAGGGAACAGTTTGGCTACCTGTGTAAGTACCGAGTCTAAAAAGACATAAACTTTTTCGTTTGCCGGACAAAGTGTATTATCAACCAAAGCTGTTGGTGGCGCACCACGGCTCCAATCCATTATTTTCTCACCCGAGCGTACTTTATAATTTACCGCATCTGGTGTGCAGGATAATTCCGGATAAGAGGCAATAATAGCTAGGCTATGCCCTGGAACATCAATTTCTGGCAATATGTTTACAAAACGCTCTTGTGCATACTGAACCAGTTCTTTAATGTCTTCCTGTGTATAAAAACCACCGTAAGTATGGGGTTCGTCAGCGGCAGGTGGGATGAAATCGCCGAAAGTTCCGGTTTTTTTAACGCTCCAGGCACCAACTTCCGTTAATTTAGGTAAGCCTTTAATTTCAATCCTCCAGCCTTCATCATCAGCAAGATGTAAATGTAAGAGGTTGAATTTATAGCGAACCATGTCATCAATAAATTGTTTTACTTCTTGTTTTGTAAAAAAATGACGGGCAACATCGAACATTAAACCACGCCAACCTAATTTTGGATAATCTATTACATCAACACAGGGTGCTTTCCATTTGATACCTTTTACAAGTTCTTTGCTTTCTATTTCAGCTGGGAAAAGCTGAAGTAACGATTGAACGCCGTAAAATATACCTGCGGGTTGATTGGCTGTGATGACAACCTGTGTAGGATTAACGTTTAATTTGTATCCTTCTTTACCCAATTGTGCATCTTGCTGGGTGTTTAAAATTAGTTTAACGCTAGGATGTGCCGAATTACTCACGGTGCTCACAAATTTACCTGTAGCGGTAGTGATCCTGTCAGACAGATAATTAATGGATTGCTTCAGCTCTACACTTTTTACGGCCTGTATAACTACATTTTCGGGCAAAGTAAACATACCTGCCTTTTTTACCAGTGATACAGGCTCAGGTATAATGGCAATTGGTGTTTGTGTAACTTCACTTTCAGCATCGCCGATTTCTGTTTCTGCAACAATAGACTGAGCGGAGATATTAGCTGCAAAAAAACAGCAGGAGATAATCAGGAGTAATTTTTTCATTAAAATAATTAAATCGGATTGACCGGATAAGTATAATCTGCAATTTATTAAAAAAGATTTTAATCGGAGATATTTGTGCGGAAGGAAATATACAAAAGCAAAGCGAGGAGCGCATGGCGTTTGGAGGTGAGGTAAACTCCCTCGTCATCTCGACCGGAGCAACGCGTAGTGGAGAGATCTTTGGACTATGTTAAACAATCTCTCCACTACTGTCGAGATGAAAATTTCATGTAAAATATTAATCCCTTAAAATGCTCTGTCATTCGTATTGATTATTATGAAGTACATAAACTCAGGATAACATCTTTTTGATTGTAAATTACAAAAACTGCGTTAACCATGCTCTGGCTTTTTGATCATCCGTAAATGATTTTATGGGGATAGGTGGATTTTGAAACTTAAACAGGATTTTCATAATCAATTGTGCTAAACCAGGTTTCGAAACCATTGCCATAGCAGTATAAATTTGAGGCAACTGCTCCGTTGAAATTTTCGTGTTTCTTTGTCCGGAACCGGCGAATTTTTTAAGTAAATTAATAATGGAACCCTCTTGTTATTGGTAATTTTCTTCACCAGTGCCACATTAGTTGTAATATTTTTTATTGTACGTAAAATGTTGTTACTATAAGAAATGAGGATTCCATCATCGGTTAATAAATAATCGGCAATTTCGCCTTCTGCAAGCTGTTTATCTTCCATTTTATAAGCAGATCGTTTTTTTTAATATTATTTAAAACTCCCTTTGATTAGAGGTGATTTTTAAAATCCTATTTTTTGTCATATTCATTTCCAGTAGAATGAGTATAAAATAAATCACCAACAATACCATGGCAGTAAAAAAGGTTTCTACATTTTTCTGATTGATTATCAAATCTAAAAAGCAGGTTAAAAATAAAAGAGAAAGCACTGCCAGAATAACTGTTGATAGTACGGATAACCTAAATTTGTAATATTTTACAGTTATTTCTTTTGGGAAACTTATAATTATTTTAGGTAAGAAACTTTCAAATGAAGTTTTAATCCTGGTGAATTTTAAGGTCTTTTTATCCTCATTACCAAGAAAATATTTATCGGTACCGATGTTTATTGTCTCAAAAACGAAATCAAGCATCTGGCTTCTCTTTAAACTTCTGTTCCTCAGTCCTTGCTCAAGAACCTCCTTTTCTGAGCTATTTAGTAAATATGTTTTTTTAAAATAGAGCATTATATTATTCTTTGAAATTTGCTTTTTGATAAAATCTTCAACTGTAAGATAGAGGCTTGATGTTGCTGTACCTATTAGCTTTCCTTATTGAGATTAGTCTTAATGGCATGAACAAAAGCTTCATGTATATTTTTGCAAAACGGGCTTTGCCGATCTTTCAGCCTTTCGGGATGCCATTGTACAAATAACAAGAACGATTTTCCTTTAGGTTCGATCCGTTCCATGGCTTCGGTAACTCCATCAGAAGAAATGGCACTCACTACAAGTCCTTTTCCGGTTTTATCAGTACTTTGATGGTGATTGCTATTAACCAGTCCCTTATCGGTATTCACAATCTGGCTCAGCCAGGAAGAGGGATTTACCATAATCTCATGATAGCGGTCTGATTTATCGTGCATTTTAGAATGATCGAATTTTCCCCATGTCGGGATGTCGGGAATTAAAGTGCCACCAAAAAATACATTTCCTACCTGTATGCCCCTACAAATGCCTAAAACAGGAATAGAATTGGCTTCGGTATAGATTAACACCTTAAATTCGAATTCATCTCGTTTTTCATCTACATCATCATCATAACAGTAATGGTAGTATTCAGGATGGTTATAAAATCGCGGATGCACATCTTCACCACCAGTTAAAACAATACCGTTGCATTTTTTGATCTCTTCGAAATTATTGAGTTTATATCCAAGTTGGATTACGACTACATTTTTATTGTAAGATAATACCCAGTCGCGGTAAATTTCATATTTACTACAATCGGTAACGCCAATGATTATTTGATCAGACATATTAATCGCATAGATTTATCTTATTTGCTTTGAAGGTAATGTGCCAATATTTTAATTATACTGATGAGCTTCGCTATCTGAAACCGCAGGCATTATAAAGTAATTCATCATGCCTGCGGCTCGTTTTGTTAATGTACGCAGATATTTAACTGTCCTGATCTTTGTTTTTATTAACAATCTGGCTGTCCCTCGTGTTTTTCTGCACGGTAATGGCACCAAATAACGAGAGTAAAAAGGCAAAGGCATAAAATCCTTTTTCACTAGGTAACAAGGTGGCATTCCACAAACCGATTACCAGTAAGGTGATGGTTAATAAGGTAGAAAACCAACTGATGCCATAATAAATTTCGGTAACCGGAATTCCTTCCAATTTATCGCGAACAGCTTTTTGCAAAGAGATTACCGCGAACAGGCCGAACATTAATACGGTAAAATAATATCCTTTTTCGTTAAGAAGCATATCAGAACGCCACAGGCCTACAATAAAGCCAATCATTCCGGTACCTAGGGCAATCCAGGAAGCTGCCACGAATGCATTTGATGGTTTTTGATTCATTGTTTTGAGATTTAATTTAATTCGATAGATAAAGCTAAAGTTGGGTAAAAGGTATAAAATTAAAAGCAATTGCTATAAAATGTTTTTAAAATCTGGAATCTTCTGATACAAAAAATCAAACAAAATTCTATCTTTTGCATTATAGCTGTATACTCTTATTTTAGTCATATGCGAACATTGCTTACTTCTGCTCAAATGCGCAGTGCTGATCAGTTTACCATCGCCAACAAACCTATTGCATCGATTGACTTGATGGAAAAGGCTGCAAGGGCCTTTGTACAGTGCTTTTTGAGAGAGGAGTTCGATACAAGCCAAAGCGTAGCTATATTTTGTGGGAAAGGAAATAATGGGGGAGATGGACTGGCTATTGCACATTTGCTTATTGCCAACGGATATGAGAATTTAAAAGTTTACATGGTTAATTTCTCTGAAAAACAGAGCGACGATTTTGCGATCAACCTGCAACGGATTGAGGAAACACGTTGTAAAAAAACAATCATTAATCAGGTTGCTGATCTAAAAAACCTAAAGGCCGATATCATTATTGATGCCATTTTAGGTTCTGGCTTAAATAAACCGTTAACTGGAGAATTTGAAGCCCTTACTCAGGTTATAAACAAGTTGAATAAAAAAGTATATGCGGTTGATGTACCTACCGGTTTTTTTGCTGAAGGTAAACTGCCTAAAGATTATAATGGTATAAGAGTCTATAAAACAATTTGCTTTCAAAGGCCGAAGATTAATTTCTTTTTCCCGGAGTCGGCCATGGCGACTGAAAAATATGAAGTGGTTGACATTGATCTGGATGAGAATTTTATACAAAAGCAAGAGACCGATTTTTATTTGCTGGAAGAACTTGATATAGAGAAAATCCTGCAGCCCCGAAAATTGTTCAGTCATAAGGGTACTTACGGCCACGCATTGATTATTGCAGGAAATAGCAATACCATGGGGGCAGCTTTGCTTTCAGCTATGGCTTGTTTACACACAGGGGCAGGATTAACTACTGCATGTATTCCACCAGATGGATTAATTGCCTTAAATGCTACTTTGCCAGAAGTAATGGCATTGCCGAGGGATGAATACACGAGGATAGAAAATCCAAAGAAATATCAGGCAATTGCTATTGGTCCGGGCTTAGGTACAGAAGCTGATCATGAAAAACTATTGGAAAGTTTGATTATGGTAAACCAGCCACTCATTATTGATGCAGATGCACTGAACATTTTGGGCGAAAGGCCTGATTTGCTTGATAAACTTGCTGCAAATACCATTATCACCCCGCACATGAAAGAGTTCGATCGGTTATTTGGCGACCATGATAATTGGTGGGACAGGGTGCAAACGGCCAAAGTACATGCTAAGAAGCAAGGAATCGTTATTGTGCTTAAAAACCAGTATACTTTTATCTGTCTGCCAACAGGTAAAGTATTCATCAATCCAACAGGTAATCCGGCAATGGCGCAAGGTGGAATGGGTGACGTTCTTACAGGCATGATTGCAGGTTTTATCGCACAGTGTTATTCAGCAGCAGATGCTGCTACCCTGGCCTGTTATATTCATGGAAAGGCAGGCGATTATTTAGCAGAAGAACAATTTGTGGTTGCGGCATCGCAGCTTGCCACTAGAATCTCAAAAGAGATCAGGGCGCTTGTATCTAAATGATTTAGACACAATTATGGATAAAAATCATTAGCCTACATGCTTCTGATTTATAATTTTCAGAAATATTTTTAATTAACAGATATCTTAAAACGGAAAACAAATTTTATGGCACAAAGAGCGTACACACTAAATGAGTTAATTCAGGAATCGGCAGAAAACCCAAATGAAAATGATTTCTTTGAACTAGAGAAACCGGCCATGCTGGAGGTAAATCTTAAAAATCAAAAAATCCTGGCAAAGGCAGGTTCTATGGTCGCTTATATAGGAAGTATCGATTTTAAAAGAGAAGGACTATTGAGTAAAGGTTTAGGTGGTTTACTAAAAAAAGCGATCTCTGGTGAAGGCACTTCGCTCATGCATGCAACTGGAACGGGTAAATTATATCTGGCCGATGAAGGGAAGAAAGTAAAAATCATCAAACTTCAAAACGAAGCAGTTTTTGTAAATGGTAATGATGTTTTAGCATTAGAAGAGAATATTAAAAATGAAATAAAAATGCTAAAAAGTATTGCGGGGATGATGAGCGGCGGTTTATTTCAGGTTAAATTATCAGGTAGCGGTTATATTGCCATTACCACACATGGCGAACCCATTTTATTGAGGGTAACTGGTAACCAACCTGTGTACACTGATCCGAATGCTACGGTAGCCTGGTCGGAAAATTTAACGCCGAACATTAAAACCAATTTAACTTTTGGCTCTTTTATCGGTAGGGGAAGTGGAGAATCTTTCCAATTAGAGTTTTTTGGCGAAGGATGGGTATTGGTACAGCCTTATGAAGAAGTGAAGTACGCAGCAAAATCTTAATCGTCGAATTGTCATCTCGACCGCAGTGGAGAGATCTTAATCAATAAGTTTCTTAACTGCCTTTCACTTCGCTCGAATTGATTTGGGGTATAAAAACAAAAAAATCCCGGCATTTTTCAATGTCGGGATTATAATAAGTTATTTAACTATTATCTTTTACACCCCACCCATAACAGTTAGTTTATCCATTGTTGGATTAACACTTCCGCCCATAGGCTCTAGCGTTACTGCAAAAGCCTGCGCTTCTTGTATGGCTTGCATTTTTACCAATGCTTCATTATGGGTAGAATCCGCTTTCCCGAAAACACCTAAACTTATCGGTTTGCCATTTACCAAAGCCCATAACTGATATTCATGCTCGGCATCGGTTTTTGGTAAATCCATTGCCACATAATTAATCAATACACTTTTATCTTTTTTATTCCAGTAAACCTTCATCTTAGATGTAGGACTAAAAGCCTGCCCCGCCATACGAATAGTTGCCCATTCTTTGCTATCGGCCATTGCGGCCATATTACCTAAGCCCTGGTTTTCAAACTCCAGCTTGCTAACCACACCTGCAAATTTTTGTTTATCCAGGCTTAAGCTCGCAATCTGGTCATGCGCAGCGTTTAACTTATTATACGTAATAAACAATGCCGCTGTACTCACTACCAATAAGGCTATACAAGCAACTAAGGCATAACGTAAAGTTCTCACCTTAGCATCACTTCCATCTAAACGTATAATTTTTGCTTCTTCTGTATAAATTGGTTCCGGTTGAACACTCACATACTCATCAACTTCGTTTAATCCCAATTTTTCCAATAACCTTGTTTCTATATCCGCAGAAGGCTGAACGGCGTTTTGCATAGCATATTGCTCCAAAGCTTGCTCAATAGCGGCTATTTCATCCATTACACCAGGGTATTGTGATGCTATTTCCTCTACCCGTAATGTTTCTTCAGGTGATAAATCACCTAAAACATAAAGTTCAAGTACTCCAGATTCGATATATGCTTTTAAATTTTCCACGCTCAATTAAAACTCCTTCTCAATTCAATAATAGCCAACCGGATCCGGGTTTTCACCGTACCTAATGGCAGATCTAACTTTTCTGCGGCTTCCACATGTGTGAAACCCTTGTAATAAACTAAATCAAGAACTGCTTGTAGATCCGGTTTAAGGTTATCTACAAGTTGCTTAACACCAAGAACATCCGGGTTAAACGTAACCTTGTTTTGCTCATCAACGAAACTTACGTTATTTTCTATATCTTGGTTTTTGAGTGAATTCTTAAAATCTTTAGAACGTAATTTGTCGATGGATAAATTGCGTGCAATATTCATCATCCACGTAAATAAACGTCCTTTAGTATGATCATAGTGTGCGGCAGATTGCCAGATTTTTACAAAAGTTTCTTGTAGCACATCCTCAGCAAGCTCTGTGTGGGTAATAATGCGTGAAATAACACCATAAAGTGCTGACGAGTACATACCGTACAATGTTTTTAGTACCGCTGGATCTTTCGATTGCAGTGCTAGCACAAGTTCTGGCTCAGTTAGGGTTAATTTTTTAAATGCAGTCACTATGGTTACTAAGATACAATACACAACAGCAAAAGCAAAAAAAAGTTTTATAAATACATTCCGCCAGGGAATACGATTATAAAACTTTCTTCAGCCTAATTAAATAAGTGAACTATATTATCCCTTCAATTGGGAAAAGATGTTTTTCGGCATGGTAGGATGAACGCACCAGCGGACCACTTTCTACATATTTTAAGCCTTTTGCCAGGCCGGCTTCTTTATACATGGCAAAGGTATCAGGATGGATCCAATCCACCACAGGGTGGTGGTTGCGGGTTGGCTGTAAATATTGGCCCAAGGTTAGGATGTGAACGCCATTGGCCACTAAATCGTCCATCGCTTCAAAAATATCTTCCTCAGTTTCACCCAAACCAAGCATTATACCTGTTTTTGTTCTTAAACCAAATTCCGAAATTCTTTTTAATGCTTCTAAACTTCTATCGTATTTCGCCTGGATCCGCACTTGTCTGGTTAAACGCTTAACGGTTTCCATATTGTGGGAAACCACTTCCGGGCGTTCTTCTAAAACGCGGTATAAGTTATCCCATTGACCTTTAAAATCGGGAATCAAAGTTTCTAAAGTGGTAATTGGGCTTTCTCTGCGGATAGCTTGTAGGGTTTCTGCCCAAATGATTGAGCCGCCATCTTTTAAATCATCGCGATCTACCGAAGTAATTACACAATGTTTAACTCCCATTAACCTTACCGAATCGGCAATGCGATTAGGCTCGTCAACATCAACAGCCAACGGTCTGCCTGTAGCTACAGCACAAAAAGAACAGCTGCGGGTACAAATGTTTCCTAAAATCATGAAAGTTGCCGTACCTGCACCCCAGCATTCGCCCATATTAGGGCAATTGCCACTTTCGCAAATGGTATGGAGCTTGTGTGTGTCTACTAAACTGCGAACTTGCGCATATTCTTTACCAACGGGTAATTTTACACGTAACCAATCTGGTTTACGCTTTACTTCAGTCACAGCAGGTACTACCGGTAAATCAATCATGGTACAAAGTTAATGAATAGGATTGAAATGTTGCAATGCCGAAATGTTTGAGGGTTGTAATAAAGTTTAGCAAGGACCAGCATCTGGTGTCAGATAGGAATATCTGACACCAGAAAGTTAATCCAGCTCCATTTCAAAAGCAATCTGACGTTTATGCTCTTTAAAGCCTGCCCGCTCATAAAATTGATGACTTTCCGTTCGTTTGGTGTTGCATCTAACCTTTAATTTTTTCACCTGATGCTGTTCTGCCCAAAGCTTTACGCCTTCAATTAATTGTTTTCCAATTTTTAGGTTGCGGTAAGCAGCATCAACAACCAATCCCCCGATTTCGACAAAAGGATCTGATTCTACCCTTAAGGTATAAAAACCGTGGATCCAACCAACCACCTTATTTTCGAAAATGGCAACATATGCACAGTTCTCGTTGCTATTATTAATCTGCCTGATCCTAAACAATATTTGTTCGATATTGCTATCGTAACCCAGTTGTATAGATAGTCCGGCCACACTTTCTGCATCTTTTTCGGTTATTACTCTAATTTCGACCATTATTAATAAGGTATTATGTTGAACTAAATTAGGATTAAAAAATTATTCTACTATCAGAAGTTTACGGTCCCAAATGCACCAGGCCTTGCCACTTAAACCCTATTGAAACGGCAGCTCCCGATTTTTTCATCGGGACTACAGCGGAAAGAGGGACTGCTTTTTCCGATGAGCAGTACAGCACCTTTTCAAAAAAAACAAATAATCTGAAAGCCTTCGGGCAAAGTAAATAATGAAATATGCTACCTGTAAATGTTAGCTAAAAATCATAAGCTTAACAATACCATTTTAAAGGTTTTAACTTTCTAACTAAATCTTACATTTGCAATATGGATAATGGCTTACAGCTTTACAATACGCTTTCGCGCAAAAAAGAACTTTTTCAACCCTTAAATGCACCCAATGTTGGGATGTATGTTTGCGGTCCTACTGTCTATAGCGATGTGCATTTGGGCAATTGTCGTACATTTATTTCTTTCGATTTAATTTTTAGGTACCTAAAGTATGCTGGTTATAAGGTACGTTATGTACGTAATATTACCGATGCAGGCCATTTAGAAGGTGATAGAGACGAAGGTGATGATAAGTTTGCAAAACGCGCGAAACTGGAGCAGCTTGAGCCAATGGAAATTGTACAGAAATATACCTTAGGTTTCCATGATGTAATGCGCATGTTCAACACGCAGCCACCAAGTATCGAACCTACCGCTACAGGGCATATTATTGAGCAGATTGAAATGGTTAAAGTAATTATAGCCAACGGTTATGGTTATGAAGTGGATGGCAACGTATATTTTGATGTAGAAAAGTATAGCAAGGAGTATAATTATACGATTTTAACCAACCGCAACCTGGAAGATATGCTGAATAATACCCGCGAGCTGGGTGGACAGGATGAAAAACGTGGAAGGTTAGATTTTGCACTATGGATAAAAGCAAAGCCAGAAACCTTAATGCAATGGCAATCGCCATGGGGCATGGGCTTTCCAGGTTGGCATATCGAATGTTCAGCCATGAGTGCTAAATATCTGGGCGCTGAATTTGATATCCATGGTGGTGGAATGGACCTGGCAGCAACACATCATACCAACGAAATTGCACAATCTGAAGCTTGCAGCCATAAACAGCCTGCACGTTACTGGATGCATACCAATATGCTTACCGTAAACGGTACACGCATGTCTAAATCGGCCGGCAATGGTTTTCTGCCTCTAGAGTTATTCACAGGTGACCACCCTTTACTGAAAAAAGGCTATAGCCCGATGACAGTAAAGTTTTTTATGTTACAGGCGCATTATCGCAGTACTTTGGATTTCTCTAACGATGCACTGGATGCTTCGGAGAAAGGTTTCCGTCGTTTAATGTCGGCTATTGGCTTGTTGGATAAACTATCTGTTTCTGAACAGAACGATTTTGATATTGATGCGTTGAAAGAAAAATGCATTAATGCGATGAATGACGATTTTAACAGTCCGATTTTAGTTGCCGAGTTATTCGAAGCCGTTCGAATTATTAACACTGTGTATGATGGTAAAGGGAAAATTTCAGCAGAAGCACTTGAAAAATTAAAGCAGTTGGTTAACGATTTTGTATTCGATATTTTGGGACTCAAAGATGAGGACGCTGGCAGTAACGACTTAAATGGCGTTTTAGATATGGTAATTAACCTGCGGACTGAGGCCAAAGCGAATAAAGATTATGCAACTTCTGATCGGATCCGCATCGGATTGCAGGAATTAGGCATCCAGCTTAAAGATGGCAAAGAAGGAACAACATGGAGTAAGGCTTAGTTAGTCATGAGCCTATAGTCCAAAGTTATGAGTCGATTTAAACAATGAGAAAAATTGGTTTAGTAGGGGGCATTAGCTGGGTATCGACAATAGATTATTATCGTTTTATAAACGAGGGCGTAAATGAGCGCTTGGGCGGATTAAATTTCGCTGAGTGTTTAATTTACTCCCTTAATTTTGGTGATGTTCAGGATAAAACCTGGGAAGGATCATTTGACCTTTTACTTGTTGCTTGTGAGCGTTTAAAGCGTAGTGGTGTAGAAGCCATTGTGTTATGTGCCAATACTGCCCATCTTTTTGCAGACCAGCTTCAGGAAAAAATTGCATTACCTATTATCCATATTGGCACCGAAACTGCTAAGGTCATAAATGCTACTGGCATTAAAACCGTGGGTCTACTAGGTACCGTATTTACCATGGAGAAGGAGTTTTACATCAAAAAGCTCGAAGACCATGGATTAAACGTTTTGGTGCCTGCCCCAAAAGCAACATGCGATTACATCCAGTTTACGCTTAAAGAAGAATTGGGCAGAGGATTGATTTTAGAAGAAACCAGGGCGAAGTATATCAAAATAATTAATGATCTGATCGCGGATGGAGCCGAAGGGATAATCCTTGGATGTACAGAAATCCCTATGCTGATCAATCAGGATGATTTCGAGATCCCGGTATTCGATACCACTAAAATTCATTGCCAGGCCATTGTGGATTACATGCTTTCTTAGACCACACTTTATTATGCTAGGGCTGAAAACAAATCTCATAAGTTTTCATGCTCACCTAGAGTTTTCCCCCTTCAAAGGGGGAATAGACTATTTCCTAGCAATAAATTTGTCTCCCTTTGAAGGGGGGCAGGTGGGATGAGAGATAATTACACTACTTTAAACAATTTTCAGTTAGTTTGAAAAATGAATAAAAAACTTTTAATACTGCCTTTATTAGCGTTAATCGGATTTGAGGCCTGCCAGAATAAAACAAAGCAGGGTGCAGATAAAAATGGGGAAGAAAGTGCAGCAAAGCTTTTGTCGCCTGATTTTAATGCAGATAGCGCTTATGCCTATACCAAAGCACAGGTAGATTTTGGCCCGCGGGTACCCGGAACCACTGCGCATCAAAAATGCGCAGATTATTTAGTGGCCAAACTAAAATCTTTCGGGGCCGAAGTGAGTATTCAGGGCGAAAAAACACAGGCTTATGATGGCAAAAGCTTTCAGTTAAAAAATATTGTTGCTGCATTTAACCCCGGTAAAAAGAACAGGGTATTAATTACTGCGCATTGGGATGCCCGCCCGTTTTCGGATCAGGATCCCGATCCGAAAAACCATACAAAAACTTTTGATGCAGCGAATGATGGTGCTAGTGGTGTAGCGGTAATTTTGGAAATGGCACGCCAGATGCAACAGAAGCAGCCTGATGTTGGGGTAGATTTTGTGCTTTGGGACTTAGAAGACTACGGCAAGGCAAATGATGAAACGCCTGATGAAACCACTTGGTGCCTGGGCTCGCAATATTGGGCTAAAAAAGCCATTTCTTCGGATTATAAAGCACTTTATGGTATTAATTTGGATATGGTTGGCGGTGGTAATGCACAGTTTACGCAAGATGAAATTTCGCGCCAGACTGCGCCAGATGTGGTCAACAAAGTATGGGATATTGGCAACGAAATTGGTTATTCCTCTTATTTTACCAAAATTCCGAGCGGTAAATTGGTTGATGATCATTTCTGGATGAATAAAGCTGGTGTTCCCTCTATTGATATTATCCATTACAACGATAACAGTGGTTTTTACATTAACTGGCATACCCAATTGGATAATTTAGCGAATATTGACAAAAACACATTAAAAGCAACCGGCCAAACCGTTTTAGAAACCATTTATAGGGAAAAATGATGGGTAACAATGTTCAATTGTTAGTTACTTTTAAGGCCACACATCAAAGAAAATTTTATATTCGCCAAACATATTATAATAACTCATAATGAAACACTTATTTTCAACTGCAATCGCTTCGCTCTTAGCTTTAGGCGCTTTTGCCCAAAAAAGCGACGGAACAACCAAATCTTTAATAAATGCTGAAAAGGATTTTGCTAAGTCAATTGCCAAAAATGGAGATAAAGAAGCTTTTATAGATTACTCAACCACAAGTACTTTAGTATTCAGGCCAAACCCGGTTAATGCTAAAACTTTTTATGCTGGCAAAGCAGATGCTGAAAAGGATGTAACATGGACCCCAAACCTGGCGAAAGTATCACGCAGTGGCGATTTAGGTTTCACCACAGGACCATATGAAGTTGGTACTTCAGAGAAAAAATACGGTCAATATCTATCAATCTGGAAATCAGAAAACGGCAGATGGAAATTAGCTATTGATTTAGGAACGGAAAGCAATAAACCTTTGACTCAGGTTTCGCCATCATTTGTGGAACCAAAAGATCACGTTGCGCCAAAATTTTTGAATGAAAGAGAAATTAAGGCTGGGAAAGAAATTATCATCACTACTGAAAAGACCTTAAATACCTTATTAAAAACACATGGAATTGCGGCATTTGGTGGCTTTTTAACCAATGATGCCCGTTTACTTTTCCCGGGTAACGATGCCATTGAAGGAAAAGGAAAGATTGTTGCTTTTTATAACAGTATGATCAGTAAAATTAACTTGAAAACAACCAGTGTAGATAAAGCTATCGGTAGTGATTTAGCTTATACTTATGGTGTTGCTACTATCGATTATAAAGCCGATTTACGAGAAAGTTTTAACTACGTTTTCGTTTATGAAAAGGCAGCAGATGCAAGCTGGAACTTAATTGTACAGGCTTTTGTACCAGCAGAAAGATAAATAACCAAAATGTGAATTGAAAAAGGGGCTATCTATAAACCAGAAGCCCTTTTTTTATTTTTATAGATTTGCCATGGTTTGCTGATACCTTCGGGCTTAGCCCTGATTGAAGCGGCATCCTTGTAGCGCAGTGGAAAGATATAGCAGAAAGCAGGAACAAACGTTAAAAACAGCACTGTATCTGCGCTACGAAAGAAAATATTGCCAATAAAATTATCTATTTTACGTTTAAAAATCATGTATAAAAATTTACTAATCTTCTCTTTTCTCCTATTATTTTGTTTTAACGTTTCTGCTCAAAGAAAGAAATTCGATGTACAGGGTAAAGCAGGTGCACGCGGAATTATGCCCGAAAATACAGTTGAAGGCATGTTAAAAGCTATAGATTTAGGCGTTACCACCTTAGAAATGGATGCTGTGATTTCTAAAGACAAACAGGTTGTACTTTCGCAGGAGCCTTATTTTAATAATGAAATTTCGCTACAGCCTAATGGAAAAGCGATAACGTTGAAAGACCAAAAAAATTTTAACATCTACAAAATGGACTACGAGCAGATTAAAAAGTTTGATGTAGGTAGCAAAGTTCATAACCGTTTTCCCGGGCAGATGAAGTTTAAAGCTTACAAGCCCTTACTCTCCGAAACCATAGATGCAGTTGAGGCCTACGTTAAAGAACACAAACTTGCCAAACCGGTTTATAGTATTGAAACGAAAACGATTAAAAATGGCGACAATGAATTTCACCCGGAGCCTGCAGAATTTGTGGAGCTGATTATGGATGTGATTCATTCAAAAAAAATTGCTAAAAGAGTGATTATCGAATCGTTTGATATGCGTACGCTACAATATCTGCACGAGAAATATCCAAAAATACAAACTGCTTTATTGATTGATGAAAAGGAACCTTTTGAAGATTATATCGAGAAATTAGGTTTTAAACCAACTATTTATAGTCCTTATTCTGTATTGGTTGGTAAGGGGCTGGTAGACCGGTGCCATGAAATGGGTATAAAAATTATTCCTTGGACTGTGAATACAGTAAAGGATGTAAAATACTTTAAAAATTTAGGCGTAGATGGCATCATTACCGATTTTCCCAATATTATGGGACAATTGGATAAATAACGCTAATCTTAGTCTATAGGCGGTGTCTCATCGACCGAAATAAAAGTTTAGCTGGTTGGTGTGACACCAACCAATAGAAGTAGGTAAACAAAAAAAGCGCTGGTTTACAGCGCTTTTCATTTGATCCTTTTACTAATGCCTAGTGATGCGATTCAGGAGATTCTGTGTGGTGTGCTTCAGTTTTCTCATGTGAAGAAGTTTCTTCACCATGGTGGAAAATTGGTCTGGTGAAAGCCACAAGCAGGATTAAAACAATAATCCATGCCGTTAACGGCAAAGCCCAAATGCCTTTTGTTTGCTGAACCGGTGCGTGTGAATCGTGAGCTGACATATCGAATATTTTTGATTTTAAAATTTATGCTTTGTAATTGTGTGGTAAAGATAGTAACAAAATTAAAATAACAAGGGCAATTTGCCGAATAGTATTTTAAGATCAGTCCGTTATTCAAAAAGGATAAAAAGCAGCGCCTTTTATCCTTGTAAATCGTAAATCATCACTTTAGTACTATTCATTTTGCTTTTAATGCGGGTTTGGTGTTCCTCTAAAGTATTCTGCTCCTCCTGAACCGCATTAAAAAGTGCTGCTTTTTTGAAATAATTTGCCGCTTCTGCAAAATTTTGTTGTTGCTCAGCATGTAAACCTAAACATTCGTAAATGTGCGATTCGCAAACGCCGGGTACAGGTAAAGCCTTTTCTGCAACCTGTTTTACCAATTTGTGCATTTTAAGTGTAATAACAAGTTCCAGGTAGGGTTTATATACTTCCGGAAAATCAGAATCCAGCTCAATGCAACGTTTGTAATAATAACCTGCGGTTTTATAATCTTTAAAATGACGCTGATAAATATCGCCCAATTGAAAATAAGCTCTGGCATAATCGGGGTCGAAAACGATAATTTCGTTAAAATACTGAAGCGCCTTTGGTAATTCGCCCCAGTGCAATTCTTCAATGGCCTGTAGATATTTTTCTTCTACAGTGGTATAAATGTCCATAACGGATATCATTAATTTTGTTAAGCGGTATTTCGCTTAGCAAATGGGTAATTAAATTAATTTTTAAATTCTGGTTTATGCGATGATGGCAAAAACTCTAAGGGTTGGGAAGGGAATTTAAGTCAATACCCAAACCCTTTATGCCACAAGACGGGCTAAAGTGCATTTTTTGGATATGTAGTTGACGTAGCATTTCTGTAATTTTGATGCAAAGATATTTATTTTCAGTGAAATGCAAATATAAAATGAGATTTTCTACTTCATTACATGCGAAAAATAAACTATAGCATAGCTTGATAGGCAGAGTATACTGTTTGGGGCGAGCGAGTGAAACAGGTTTTCGAAGTTTTTTTGGGTGTCGATAATTTTTGCGGCTATGAACCAAAAAAACAGTGAAATGGCAATATCCAAAAAATCAAAACGGCCATTGGTAAGGTGAATTAACTGCATCAGCTCTAAACCAATAGCAAAAACAAGTGGAATGAAAACACAATTGATGCGCTTTTGATACAGGTTGAAATAAAATTCTTTTGAGGTTAAAGTGATGCAGAAAACCCATAAACCTTCAGGTAGCGAATAAATAATGTATTTATTTAGGGGAAGAGCTAAATTGATTGAACTTTTAAGACCATCGTAAGTTTTAAAAGAAAACAGGTAGATCACCAGCTGATTGATCAGTGTTTTATCGGTTCTGTAAAATACATAAATAAACAAACTGAAGATCATTGCAAAGAAAATATACCAATAATGTTTTTTCAAGGCTTAGCGAAAATTAGAATTCTAAAATAGGAGAACGGTTTTAAAATAATTTCTTTTTCCAGTTTAAATTGATTGATCCCCATAATATCTTTTAGGTAAAATAAGGATTTTAAATGAAACCATTTTGACCACAAGTTAAAAATGCGGTCTGTATATTTTAACCCATTATCAGGGGTGAAATGATTTAAGATAAGGAGTTTTCCGTTGGATTTTAAAACCCGATGGCATTGTGTTAAAAGTTTTTCAGGATTATCTGCAACGGCAATAACATGTGATAAAACCACATAATCGAAGGTATTGTCTTCAAAATTAAGTTCTTCACCGTTCATTTGGAAAAGTTCGATGTTGCCCATTTGGTTCTTCATGGCGGCACTTAACATTGATGTAGAAATTTCTATCCCGGTTATTTTATGGTTTTTGTATAAGTGAAAATGCGAACCGTTCCCCACACCGATTTCCAATAAATTTCCATAAGGCAATTGATTGATCCCATTGAAGAATTTTTTCTTTTGAGGTTTAAGAAAAAGATCAACCAGTGGGTATAAAAATGAAAAACGGTTATAGAAATTGGTTTGAGCGCTCAATTTTTTAGATTTAAGTGTTAAATCTAATTAAAGCATTTTTAATTTGCCGCCTGCGCCTTAAAATATTAACGAATTGCAAATCCCGGCTATTGGGAATCTTAAGGCGTTTGAAAAGCCGCGAAGAGTCGTCATTGCGAGAAAGGCTTTTTCAGCCAACGAAGCAATCTTTCTTGTAATAATCGCTAACATGAAAGATTGCTTCGTCGTACCTCCTCGCAATGACGGTTTTTACATGGAGTCTGTCAATGGAAGCGGAGCATAGCGTAGTCGAGATGACGATTCTATTTACTACAATAAATCTTTAATGATTTTTTCGATGGATAAACCTTCGGCTTCGGCGCGGTAGTTACGAACAATACGGTGACGTAAAATAGGTTCAGCAACTGCTTTAACATCTTCGATATCTGGTGAGTATTTTCCGGTTACTGCAGCATGGCATTTTGCGCCTAACACCAAAAATTGTGAAGCACGCGGACCAGCACCCCAGCTAATGTATTTGTTTACTGTATCGGTAGCAAATTCTGTATTCGGACGGGTTTTCGTTGCCAGTTTTACTGCATATTCCAGTACATTATCAGTTACGGGAATATCACGGATCAGTTTCTGAAAATATTGGATATCATCTGCATGGATAATTTTCTGCAGCTGGATGGTTTTATTGCTCGTGGTGTTTTTTACGATGTTTAACTCATCTGCAAAAGCAGGATAATTTAATTGGATATTGAACATAAAGCGGTCTAATTGAGCTTCGGGTAGGGGATATGTTCCTTCCTGTTCAATTGGGTTTTGCGTAGCCAGAACGAAAAATGGCTTCGGCAGGGCATGTGTTTGCCCGGCTGCGGTTACCGATTTCTCCTGCATGGCCTCTAACAGCGCCGCCTGCGTTTTTGGTGGCGTACGGTTAATTTCATCAGCAAGAATAATATTGGAAAAAACAGGCCCTTTTATGAATTTAAAGTGCCTGTCTTCTCCTAAAATCTCCGCACCGATAATATCGCTTGGCATTAAATCAGGTGTGAACTGGATCCTGTTGAAATTAAGATCAAGAACGGAAGCCACGGTTTGTACAAGTAAAGTTTTAGCCAATCCGGGTACGCCAACCAACAGACAATGTCCGTTGCTAAAAATGGCGATTAAAACAGATTTTATGATGTCATCCTGTCCAACTACTACTTTGCTTATTTCAGCTTTAATGTTGTTGAAAGATTGATGAAGTGCATCAACAGCTTCTACTTCGTTCTTATACTGCATTGGTATTATTTTGCGGCCGTGGTTTTTGTCCAGATTTTTAATTCATCACAGGTGTTAAATTCGTCATCGATTTTAATGTATGTACTTTCGCGACGTTTTTGAAACCATTCGCTTAAAGTACGATTAATTTTATCACTTTGTGCGGCATCTCTGATTTTTGGAAAATCTTGAGCTAAGTTTGCCTTATGTGGTGGAATTTTAGATTTTAGATATAAAATGCGGTAACCTTGTTTTCCATCAGCTGCAGTAAATAAATCCGGTTTGGAAATACCACCGATTTTCATGCTATCGATTACCAAAAAAACCGAAGGATCTAATTTGTCAACCGGAATAAAGGTGCTTCTTGCCTGAACATCCTGTGCATTAAGCATCATACCGCCATTGTATTTCGTTTCTTTATTATCTGAATAAAGATTTGCAGCAGCAGCGAAACTTAATTTTTTACCCATAAGGTTATTATAAATGCTATCTGCATGTAACTTTAAACGTGTTAAGCTTTCTGGTGTAGTTTTAGGCATAATTAAAATATGTCTAACATGTACCTGCTCGCCCCTACGCTCCAAAACCTGTAAAAAGTGGAAGCCATAATCTGTTTCGAACACTGGTGAAATTTCTCCTGCTTTTAATTTAAATGCCCAGGCCGTAAATTCTTTAACCATGGTGTTCCTATCAATAAAGCCATAATCACCACCATCTGATGCAGAACCCGGATCTTCAGAATAGGTTTTTGCCAAAACACCCATATCCTCACCACTTTTAACCCTTAATCGAAGTGCTTCAATCTTATCGCGGAATTTCTGTTTTTCTGCCCTGGTTAACTTCGGGTTTAAAATGATTTCACCAACTTCAACTTCTGTATTGAATTCTGGAATGCTATCGCCTAATGATTTGAAGTATTTCTCCACTTCCATTGGCGTTACATTAATATTTTCGGTGATTTTTTGCTGCATTTTATTTGCAATCAATTCATCTTTTATTGATGGTCTGATTTCATCTTTATACTGTAGTACCGATTTGTTTAAGAACTGCTCCAAACGCTCTTGCCCGCCGGCACGTTGCATGCTGTAACGCATACGCTTGTTTACTTCATCATCAACGGCACCATCTTCAACCATCACCGAATCGATTTCGGCTTGTTGTTTAAGTAATTTTTGGGTTAAGGTTTGTTGTAATATTTTACACTTAATATCATTGTTCGGTTGGTTACCCTGATAAAGATATTGCGTGTATTGTTGGTTTAAGTCAGATAGCAGGATAATATTATTTCCTACAACAGCAGCAACTTTATCTACAGTGTGTTTTTGAGCAAAACTGTTTAAAAACAGGCAAATTAAAGTGGTTGCTACTAAAAAAACTTTCTTCATTCTATTTGTTATATTTTTCAAATTTAATACTTATCGTCAAACAAAATCAGGTGTTTATAACTTGGCAAGTTTCTTCAGCTCACTTTCATTAATTTTAATCTGATATTTTTGTTTCAGGCTTTTTAGCCATTTTTCTTCTAAACGCTGTTGGTAATCAGCAATTACTGCTCCCCGCACTTCATTTAGAGGTTTATTGTAATTCTTTTGGTTTTTAACGTAAAATTCATTTATGGCCTGCTCATCTTCCTGTGCCTTATTCCAGATTTTTTGTTCCGAAACATTGAACATTAAAACACCTTCCCGGTATTCATTCAATAAGAAATCATAGTCTTTACTACTAACCCCAGCTTTTTTATGTGTGGCCAATGCATCTTCATAAGTTTTAATTTCTTGCTGGTAATCTGCGTCTTTATCCAATCCCATCTCGCGGGCATCTAAAACCTTAAGCTTAAAATTTATGTACAAGTTTAAATAGGCTTGTAAAGTATCGTACGGCACACTAACATTTCCGTTATGGCTTTTTTTGTACGCCCAAGTAAATTCTTTAGCACTTATTGATTTTCCGTTTACCACAGCAACGTTTTGTGCAAACGAAATGCTATAAATAAAGCTGAAAACGAATAGGGAGTAAGCTTTCTTCACGCAGAGCACTCTATAAATTTTAAGGGATAAAAGTAACAATTAGCAGGGCTATTATAAGATATTTAACTAATTTTAACAGAAATTATTATCCAACAAAAATACGAATGGAAAACCAGGTTACCAACAATGCGAATGCTTTACGTTTATTTTTTACTGAAGAGGTTTTCTTGGTAAAGGATGAAAGTGTAGAAATTCTGCCTTTACGTAATGTTGAGCAGGTTTTTATTTCTGAAAATGTTTCTGTTAAAGCAACAGAAGAACCTGTTTTAAAGTCAGAAATAGCTCAAATTCCTGCGATTAATCCTACAAATTCGCCTAAAGTTTATCCACAAGGTCCTGAAATTCCGCATATTGTGGCAGAATCTGCACCGGAAAAAATATTTAAATTTTTGGGTGGAAATAAAAAATCAGTACTCATTTTAGTTAATGATAGTGAACATGATGTAAGTACCGAACAGGGTAGAGAACTTTTGCGGAAAATTGTTAAAGCTGTAGATTTGGGTACGCCAGATTTTGCCCTTCTAAATTATTCAAATTATAAAGGAACAGATTTCGTAGCGTTGCACCGGTTTTTCAAACCTGCCATTATGTTATCTTTCGGAGTAGCGTTTGCCGACCTAAAATTGAACCTTACCTGGCAGAATGAAATCATCGCTCATGAAACCACCAGAATTATCTTTGCTCCAAATCTCCATCATCTGGATAGCGATTTAAATGCTAAAAAAATGCTTTGGGGGCACCTTCAGAAAATTAAATAAGCAAGTAATAAAGAAACGTTTAACTTTTCAAACCCTATACCCTATACCCTATACCCTATACCATTTACCTTCCTAAAATGAAAAAACTTGTATTTGCAACCAATAACCAACATAAAACTGAAGAAATACGTGCTGCACTTAAAGGTAAATACGAAGTGTTAAATCTGGAAGACATTGGATGTTTGGTTGATATTCCTGAAACTGCTGATACTTTTGAAGGCAATGCAACTTTAAAGAGCAGTTATGTAGTTAAACATTTTAATTTGGATTGTTTTGCCGATGATAGCGGTTTAGAAGTTGAAGCCTTAAATAACGAACCTGGCGTGTATTCTGCCCGATATTCTGGCAGCAGGGATAGCTTAGAAAATATTCAAATGGTTTTGGCAAAGCTTGAGGGGAATCCAAACAGAAAAGCAAGGTTTAAAACGGTAATTTCCTTGATGCAGGATGGGAAAAATCATATTTTTGAGGGTGTAATAGATGGGACCATCAGAACAGCTTTATCAGGTTCTAAGGGTTTCGGTTATGATCCTATCTTCCAGCCAGATGGTTATGAGATTACATTCGCTGAAATGGATATGGCAGAGAAGAATAAAATTAGCCACAGGGCTATTGCATTAAAAAAGATGTTGGTTTTTTTGAAGGGATAGAACTATAAAAATCTTTTTTTCTTTTTACCACTTTGTCAATTATCTATAAAAGTTACGATCTCTAAAGTGTTGCTTTTTCGTTTAATTCGGTACACAACAGATATATGTGGTATGATGATGCCTATATGTGTATTCTTTGTTTTGTATGTTTTTCTTGAGATCAACGGTTCTTCAGATAGTGTTTCGAGATAACTAAAAACCCTTGTTACGAATTTTTTTACCTCTATTTCTGTCCAGTTGTCTTTTAGATAATCAATATTTTGTTGGAAAGTTTCACCAGCCTTTTTAGACCAAATAATATCCATTATACACTGAATCTTTTTTTAGCCTCTTCGTGGCTAAAACTTTCGCCACGATCAAGTTGATTTATACCTTCTATAATGTCGTTTTGCTGGTTACTGTTTAATCCATCAAACCAGTCAAAGTCTCGTGCGGTAATTAGCGATTTAATATCCCTAATTAGACTTTCATCATTCGAATTAATGATCTGTTGAAGTATATTTAGTTTTTCCGATTGTAAATCCATAAATAAATTTAACCATTATTTAGCGAATACCCAAAAACTACATTTTACGAACCACCTTTTTCACCTGAACCGAATCTTTTTTTGGCAGGATAGGTTTAATGCCAAAGTTTGCAGTATCTGCCGGTTTGGTTTGAGGCGATTTCTGATCAACTTTTAAGCTGTCTTTCCCCAGGGTAATTTTGGGTTTAACAGCAGGTGCCGTTGTTGAAGGTTTGCTAGTTGAGGTTGTTGCTGTTTTTCCAACCGTTCCAGTTTTAGCCACAACTGTTTTGGCCTTTGCTTTGGTCCTGGGTTTTCCTGATGAGCCTATTGCATCTTTCTTTGATTTCGGACGTTCAGTAGGTTTCCATGAAAATCCTTTTAATACATGGTCTTTTGCAATGGTGTTTTCAGGGTTCAGCGCCCCCTCTATTCCTTTGATATACACAATCTCCTCAATGGCATTTTCCTTATCCTTAAAGATGAACTTTATCCTGCTGCTTAGGGTTTGGTTCATTTCTTTATACACTTTTGTGCTGTCATCCTGGGTGTAATAAATGCTTTCGGCGTTGCCATCCACATATAAGGTTTTAAATTTCCCGTTGGTAAAGAAACCTGTCATCAACCTACCTTTTATTTGATTAAACCTTAACGAATCTTTTGGTGTATTTACTAAAAATGCGTTCCTAAATGCCTGTAAGTTATTTAGTTTCTTATTCTTGAACTGAACAAATATAGTATCGCCAACCTGCTGAGAACCTTCCGACCAGATGATCGGGTTGCTGTAGCAACGTAAGGTAGAATCGGCACTGGTATAAAACAGACTGTCGGTTTTAGCCTGTATATTCGTTTTAAAAATCTTAACGCCATGGTAAGCCTTTATAATACGCGTTTGAACGGTATCAGCCGGGTTAAATTTAGCCGTATCAGTTTTTAATGCACCTGTTTTTAAATTCCCCAGAACTTTCGTTAAATTATCTTTGCTACCAGGTTTTGTGATGTTTTTTTGCAGGCTGTCAACATTGGCTTTCGAAATATCCTTTGCCAAAGGAGAAGCCTTGTCAGTGATCTTTTTTTGTAAACTATCGATGTTGGTTTTCGATAGGTTTTTTGTAATCAAATTGGTTTTGTCAGCTAGTTTTTTCAGACTGTCTGTTTTAAGCTTAGGCAGATTTTTTATTATTGAATCGGCTTTTGCCTTTAAAATATTGCTTTTTTGCAAACTGTCCAAATTAACTTTAGGCAGTCCTTTGCCCAGTGAATCTACTTTTGATTTTAAACTATCGATACTTTTATCTTTCAGGTTTAGCTTGTTTTCTGGTTCAGCATCACCTTGGTTTTTTTTCTTTTTATCAGCTTTGTTATTTCTTGCATTACGCTTATTTCTATCTTCTTTTTGGCTTGATTCAGGTTCTGTTTTATATTTTGGTTCGCCTTTTTCTTTCTTCCCGCCATCTTCATCATCCTCCCCAACCTGGTTGTCAGCTTTTATGGAAATTTTAGGCACTAATTTCAAGGTTTTCTGCAGCACCATCTGCGTTTCCAGCGTATCTGCACCCATCCATAAACTATCAGGCCTTTTTTTATTCTTCACCATGACCGAATCTTCCGTGCCAATTCCCAGGTATGCATTACGGGTAACTAAGGTCCGTTGATCCAGTTTGTAGTAGTAGCCTAAATCGCCAAACATTTTCATCTTATCCTTGGTGTCAGAGAAAACAATGTTTTTAACCGCTTTACCAACGCCCTGTTTACCATAATAATATAAACTATCTCCTTTTAGAGATCGCGTACCCTGTGTATAGAGATTTTTCTTTCCAAAAAAAGCATCTTCTGTAAAAGTATTGTATTGGCCATTTTCTGTATACAGGTTATCATCTTTACCCTTGATATTGGTTGGTCCGTAAAAATAGGTCCATTTATCCTGGGTATTGTAACTCATGGTATCGGATTTAATGGTCGATTGAGGCGTAACCACTACCACATCATATTTAAAATAAGCAACATTTCTTTGGCTAAAGTAATATCCATTTTTACTGGTAAGGGTTACATCCTTATTTACAATTTTGCCACCACTGGTATAAGTTCCGATTTTAGTGAGTGTGTTGTAATCCAATATATTAGTAGTTAAAACGGAAGTAGGATCAACCATTCTTACATTTCCTGTTAAATGTGCTTGTTTTTTATTTCCATCATATTCAAGCTGATCGGAATAGATATCTGTGTTTTCCTGATGGATATGAACTTTCCTGTAAGCCTCGAAATAATTCCGCTCACTATAAAATACCGCGCTATCACAGGCTAGGGTAGCATTGTCCTGTTGAAAAACAGGAAAATTAAGATAGGTTGCTTTCTTTTTTATGTCGCCAGAGATATGCTGATAAGAAACAATTTTAATTTTCGAAGCAGGTTGCTGGCCGAATAAAAATGCCGGACTGATTAAAAGGAATAAAAAGACAAATAGTTTTTGCACACTACAAAGTTAGTTTTTTGTTCCGAACGTTCGGAATACCAGTTAAAATTAAATATTTTTGATGGATGTTACCCCTTAGTCAATTTCAGGATTTTATTGAACAGCAAAAATTATTTGTTCAGGGTAATCGCATTCTTTTGGCTGTAAGTGGGGGAAAGGATTCGGTATTAATGCTGCATTTGTTTAAAGCAATAGGTGTTGAAGTTGGTGTGGCACATTGTAATTTTAATTTGCGAGCTGATGAAGCGCAACGTGATGAAAGTTTTGTTGCATTATTGGCCAAAAATTTTGAGTTACCTTTTTATGTAACGCATTTTGACACCAAAAAATATGCCACCGAAAATAAAATTTCTACCCAGATGGCCGCACGCGATCTGCGCTATAATTGGTTTGAAGAAATTAGGCGTACAGCTGGGTACGATTATATAGCCCTGGCGCAGCACCAGAACGATGCGGTAGAAACTGTACTCATTAACCTTACGCGTGGTACAGGCATAAGTGGATTGCATGGCATTTTACCTAAGCGTGATTTTCTGATCAGGCCTTTACTTTTTTTAAACCGCCAGCAGATTGATGAATTAGTAAGGATTAATAACATAGATTTTGTAGAGGATAGTTCGAATGTAAGTACAAAATATACAAGGAATAAAATCAGACTGCAGGTGGTACCGCATCTGCAGGAAATCAACCCTAATCTCGAAAAAACATTTGCTGAAAATATAGCACGTTTCGCTGAATTAGAAGCTTTTTTGGATATTCAGGTGCAAAAACTTGCTGATGAAATCCTGATTCAAAGAAGTGATGGTGTTTATATTTCCTTGGATGAGATTTCCAGACTAAACCCACAAAAGCTAATGCTTTACGAGTTGCTTAAGCCTTTTAATTTTGGTGAAAATGTAGTGTATGAGATTATAGATAGTTTAAAGGCCTTAAGTGGTACGCATTTTTTTAGCACTACACACCAGGCAATTATCAATAGAAATGATCTGGTAATTGTTGAAAAGAATATATCGGTTACAGCTAATCAGTTTATTCATCCCACAACAGAAAACATCGCCTTTGGCAACGCAGAAATTTCTTTGATGTTTACTGATGAAGTTAAATTCGAAGTGTATATGGATAAAGCTTTTGTAAATGCAGATAAATTAATTTTCCCATTGGTACTGCGGAACTGGCAACATGGAGATAAATTTATTCCATTGGGCATGCGTAACCCTAAAAAGGTAAGTGATTATTTTATCGATGCGAAAGTTCCCTTACATTTGAAAAGCACCACGCCAATTCTGGTTAACGGGAATGGTGAAATTATCTGGATTGCTGGTATGCGGCAGGATAACCGATATAAATTAACTACAGCAACAAAAAAAGTTGCTATATTCGGACTCAAAATTAAATAAGTGGAAAGCAAGTACGCCTATATCGAAAAACAATACATCGGACGTGATTATGTGCGCATTTTCATCAGGCTCATTATGGCTGCTTTCTGTTTTGGTGCATACGTTTACGAGCGCGATCGTGACAATACGCAGGATCTGTTTCTGGTTGTAGGCTTCGGGATCATAGGTGTTTCGATGCTTTTGCTTTTCCTCATCCAGTACAAAATCGTTGTAGATAATGGTAGTGTTATATTGGATGGCCTTTGGACGACCAAGCGCGTTAAGATCGACCTTAAAAGTATTATAGATGTACGTAAGGCTACCTACAGCCGTTATTTTTTCAATAATCCGGTTTATAACCTGCATACAAAAGGGACAATTCGTTTTTATTCATCAGGTAAGGATGCAGTGGTACTAACCGATCGGGATGGCCTGGAATATTTTATTGGTACCCAAAGGCCTAATGAACTTTTCCTGGTGATAAAAGAAGAAATGCGCAATCTTAAATAGTTTACTAAAAACTACTATTGATTTTGAGGCCAAAACTAATGGCTAATATATAGTTATAGAAATCCATTTTTGTTTTGGAAAGCAGCTGCAGATGGTTATAGGTTAAATGCTGTCTCTCTTGCTCCCGTAAGAAAAAACGGGGAGCATTCGTTCTATCGGGTTTATACTGGTTAGGTTATGGCAACTATGCCTGGTTTCCGGGCCACAGTTTTAAGTTTTTAGCCCTGATTGGAGCGGCAGCCCCTGAGGTACGAAGGGCTACAGCGTAAAGCAGGAATTAACTTTAAAAAGGACTTGTGGTACTGCGCTGCAAAATAAGCATAACACACGTTACTGTTTAAGCGCGAAGAGAAAGTTATAACAATATGATATTAATATTATAACTTTTATTGCAATAAACCGACACGCATTATAGATTAAAATCGGCTACATTTGCGCTAACAACAATACATTTACGATGAAGATAGGAATTGTTTGCTACCCCACTTTTGGCGGTAGTGGAGTAGTTGCAACAGAACTAGGTAAAGCGCTGGCTAACGAGGGGCACCAGGTTCACTTTATTACTTACAGTCAGCCCGCCAGGCTCGATTTCTTTTCTTCCAATCTGTTTTATCACGAGGTATCGGTAAGGGATTATCCGCTTTTCGATTATGCTCCATACGAATCGGCGCTGGCCAGCAAACTGGTAGATGTTGTTCGGTTTGAGCAATTGGATGTATTACACGTTCATTATGCCATTCCACATGCCTCTGCTGCTTTTATGGCGAAGCAGATTTTAGCCAGCTATGGACTTCACATCCCAGTGGTTACTACTTTGCACGGTACTGATATTACTTTAGTGGGTAAAGACCCGACATATAAACCCGTGGTTACTTTTTCTATTAATCAAAGCGATGGTGTAACTACCGTGTCGGAAGATTTGAAAGAAGATACCTATAACCATTTCGAGATTACCAAAGAAATTAAGGTCATACCAAATTTTATCGATTTTTCGCGCTTTAGTTTACAGGCAAAAGGACATTTTAAAAAAGCGATTGCGCCAAATAATGAGCGTATTTTAATCCACACCAGTAATTTCAGAAAAGTGAAACGTACGGCTGATGTGATCAGGATTTTCGAAAAAGTACAGGCCGTTATTCCTTCAAAACTTTTAATGGTAGGGGATGGACCTGAACGCGCTTATGATGAGCAGTTGTGCAGATCGTTGAATATTTGTGAAAACGTGAGGTTTTTAGGTAAGCAAGATGCAGTTGAAGAAATTTTATCGGTTTCAGATCTTTTCTTAATGCCTTCAGAATCTGAAAGTTTTGGTTTGGCAGCACTAGAAGCAATGGCTTGTAAAGTGCCTGCAATTACCACGAATGCCGGCGGTTTACCAGAACTTAATGTGGATGGCTTTTGCGGTTACATGAGCAATGTTGGTGACGTAGACGCGATGGCTGCACATGCCATTGAAATTTTAAAAGATGACGAAACGCTTAACCGTTTTAAAGAAAATGCATTTAAAAGGGCGCAGGATTTCGATTTAAACAAGATTCTGCCAGTTTATATCGACTACTACAAAGAAGTAATTGAAAAATCATTACAGGCTAAATATTAGTAGTCAGAAAGATATTTATGGATTTGTCAAAAGTTTTGCTGCGCTGTGCTTGCGTTGCAAAACTTTTTTATTTATGTGGGTTTCATTGTAATAGACACTTCTGAATTTCTCAAAAGGTCATTCACATCAACAATATTAGAGAAAAGTAAACTTTCTCAAAATCAAATGATTATAAATTGTATCTTTGCAGCTTGAAACGGTTTGGCGGTTAAAAATTCCTAAATCATTTCGACAAAATTAAAAAGAGGTTACCCAAATGAAGAAAATTGTTGATTACAGAAAGCTTTTGAGCGTAGATAAAAATGCTGAATTAAAAGAGCTTAAATCTGTGTACCGTACATTGATGAAAGATTGTCACCCTGATAAATTTCAGCAAGAGGAAGAGAAGTTGGATGCAGAAGCGAGAAGTAAAGAAATTATCGAGGCTTACCATTTCCTGGTAAGTATTGCGCCTGAAACACGCGAACAAAATATCGAAACATATACACAAACGACTACCTTGTCGAACATTCAGGATTTCGAATACAAACAACAGGTTTTAAATATCCAGTTTTTTGATGGAAGTGTTTACGAATATTTCGATGTGCCAAAAGCAATTTATGTGAAATTGGTTAATGCCGATTCTCCAGGTCGTTTTGCCCGCAGGCATATTTTTAATGAATTCCCGTATCGTAATGTGGCCAGGGTTGCAGAACCGGCATAATACGTGATCATATATTATTTAAATGGCTCCAATGAAAATCGGGGCCATTTTTATTTCATTACGGTAGTGTGGAGTACTTCGTTACTTTATATGCCCTGGAACGAGTTCAGGGTGACGATCGCTCGTGAATTCCGTCATACTGAACTTGTTTCAGTATCTTTCATGCTATAAATATCCTGAGATAAACTCAAGATAAACGATGGTGGGATAAATTCTTCATATTGAACTAGTTTCAGTATCTATCGTATTAGCGTTTTCTTATTAATATGCTGAAATAAATTCAGGATGAGTGTTCAGGCGTTCCGTCATACTAAACTTGTTTCAGTATCTATTATGCTATTAAGATCCTGAGATGAACTCAGGGTGACGATCGTGTAGAATGTGCGTCATCTTGCTTTATTCGAGGGTTTTAAATAAATCGTTCCAATTTGGGTTATTTTGATTAATCAGATTTATCTTCCAAGCTCTCTTCCAGTTTTTGAGTTGTTTTTCTTTCGCAATGGCTTCCTCGATAGAATCGAACTGCTCATAATAAACGAGTTTACTACAATTGTATTTTGCTGTAAATGAATCTGGATATTTCTTCTCTTTATGTTCGATAATCCTAAAATACAACTCCGAAGTAACACCGATGTATAAGACGGTGTAGGTATGATTAGTTAAAATGTAAACACAGCCACCTCGTTCCATAACCTCTGTTGTTTTATTTCATTTATTTTCTTCCAATAAAGATGCTGAAATAAATTCAGCAGGACGCCCGAGTAAGATAAAAGGGCTTAATTTATTTACGCATATCGTCATACTGAACTTGTTTCAGTATCTATCATGCTATAAAGATCCTGAGATGAACTCAGGATGACGAGCGGGTTAGATGCTTGTCTAGCTGAATTAGTTTCAGTATTTATTGATAAATCCATCACCTCAATTATTCAACATGGGTTTAAAGCGGTTATCTTTGTTTCTTAAGTCTAATCCCCCTTCATAAACGGATTTTAAATTAACCAGATAAAAACTCCAGCCGTTGTGGCAGCCCAGGCGGATGTTGCGCTTTGAATGATCATCTTCAGGGATATTCTTTTGGGTCAGTTCCAATATAGTATACTCAAATTCCTCGTAGAGTTTAATGCCAACTAAACAATCTCCAGCAAAGGTGAATTGAAAATAATCCAGGCCATTTGCTTCAGTTACTTTTCCGGTTTCGATATCGTGATATAAATACCATGTCCATCGGTAACGATCACCTTTGAGTGCATGCTGATTTTTATCAAGCAAGACCTCATTTTCATCTGTGAATGAGGCATCATTTAAAAACCATTTTTCAATTTCGCTGGCCTTTGTCCATGCGTTGTATATATCCGCAAGTTTAGCTTTAATGGCAATCCTCATCGTAAACCTTGTCCAATCGAAGTTTTCCATTGGCTAAATTTTAACTGGTTAATTAAAAACTAAACATACCGGGGCGCCAACATCAATTCTTTTACCGCTATCTGTTAATTTGCCTGTGGTTTTATTCCGGTTAAAAATAACAATGTTATTGGTGTACTGATGTCCGATCAATAAGAATTTTCCGGTCGGATCAATCGTAAAGTTTCTTGGTCCTTTTCCCAGGGTACTTACCGTTTCAATAAATTTCAATTTTCCGGTAGGTAAAATAGAGAATGCAGAAATGCTATTGGCATCTCCACGGTTGGTTTCGTATAAGAATTTTCCATCTGTCGAAACATGGATATCTGCCCCGTCAACCTTGCCTGTAAAATCTTTCGGCGTGGTGCCGATCTCCTGAATTTTGGTTAAATTTCCATCTGAATACGCAAAAACAGTTATGCTCCCATTAAATTCGTGCGCTAAGTAGGCAAATTTTCCATTTGGACTAAAAGTAATGTGTCTTGGACCAGTACCTGCATTGGTTTTTATAACCGATTTTACGGTTAATATTTTTTCTTTCGAGGTTGGATTATATTTGTAAATATAAGTTTGATCTTCGCCCAGGTCGTTAACAATTAAGTATTGATGATCTGGTGTAAATTTTGTCATGTGTACATGAGCGCTTTCTTGTCTACCTTTCGGATCGATGCTTTTTCCGGTATGTTTGATTACCTGCAAGGCTTCTGTTAAAGCCCCATCAGCTTTTCGTGAAAATACCGCTAAGCTACCACCACTATAATTGGCTACAATTACATTTTTTGCATCAGCGGTAATAAAACAAGGATCGGCACCATGACTGTCAACCTTATTTAAAAAAGTTAAATCTCCTGTTTTGGCATCATATTTAAATGCGCTTACTGTACTGGTAACTCCGGTTTCGTTAACCGCATAAACAAATTGGTTATCTGGTGAAATAGCAACATAACTAGGATTTGCAGTGTTTTTTGTAATGCTTTTTATCTTAGTAACAGCTGTTAAAGTATTAAAGTCGTAAGTGTAAATTCCTTTACTTTTTCCTGGTGCAGTATAAGTGCCTACAATGAGATTGTAGTTGGTTTTTTGAGCGAAACTAAGGGTCGATAGCATAGAAAGTATAAGCAATGAACTGAGTTTTTTCATGAAACGATGATGTTGATTTTAACAAATATAAATAAAGTTGGCCACGGAGGCATAGAAAACAAGGAAGATGTTTCTTAGTTCTCGTCCTCGTTTGTAACGAGGATGAGTGAGAGATGCATTTTTAATGCATGTTCATTGCTGGACGATACAATCGTCTTTCTCCATCGTCCTCGTTAAAAACGAGGACGATGGAGGCTCTGCTTTCTCTGTGCACTTTGTGGTAAAAAATAGCAATACCAAAAAAGGCAGCCAATCGGCTGCCTCTTATATCTTATTTTATTAAATGTTTAATCTGGATCAATTCATGTTCTTCAAGATAGCGCCATCTTCCTCGAGGTAAGTCTTTCTTGGTTAAATTGCCATAAACTACACGGTCTAATTTTTCTACATTATAACCTAAGTGTTCAAAAATACGGCGAACAATCCTGTTTTTACCGCTATGGATCTGAATACCGATTTCTTTTTTGGTTCCACCTGCAACATAAGAAATATTGTCGGGTTTAATCAAGCCATCTTCAAGCTCTAAACCAAAAGCAATTTTATTTAAATCGCCTTGTGATAAAGCTTTATCCAATTCAACGTTGTAGATTTTAGTGATACCGTTTTTAGGATGTGATAATTTGTCAGCTAAATCACCATCATTTGTCATTAACAATAAACCTGTGGTATTGCGATCTAAGCGACCAACCGGGTAAATGCGTTCACGACTTGCTTTGTCAACCAATTGCATTACTGTACGGCGTTCCTGAGGATCGTCGGTAGTTGTGATATAATCTTTTGGTTTATTCAATAAAACGTAAACTTTTTTCTCGCGTTTTAATAATTCTCCATTATAGCGAACCAAATCCTTTGCGGGGTCTACTTTGTGTCCCAGTTCGGTAATGGCTTCGCCGTTTACGGTAATAATACCGGCAATGATCAGTTCGTCGGCTTTACGGCGAGAGCAGATGCCTGCATTTGAAATATATCTGTTTAGGCGAATTAAGCCTTTATCTTCGTTTGTTTTACGGCCCTGGGCAATAACAGTGCGCTCTGGGCGGTTAAATTCTGTATCTCTTGGCTGTGCCTCCTCACGTTTTCTGAACGGACGGCTATCGCCTTCCCTTGGCTCTCTAGGTTTTACATCTCTTGAGCTTCCAGCACTTGGCTTGAAATCATCAGATTTGCCTCTTGATTTGTAATCTTTGTAACCACCTTCTCTCGGTTTAAAATCTCTCGATCCGCCATCTTTCGATTTGAAATCACGGTCACCCGTTCTTGGTTTGTAATCTCTCGATCCGCCTTCTCTGGGTTTAAAGTCGCGGTCGCCAGTTCTCGGTTTAAAATCTCGCGAATCTCCATCCTTAGATTTGAAATCACGCTCTCCTGTTCTTGGCTTATAATCTCTTGCACCACCATCTCTTGTTTTAAAATCCCTGTCTCCTGTTCTTGGTTTGTAGTCTCTTGATCCTCCATCTCTCGATTTGAAGTCACGGTCGCCAGTTCTTGGCTTGTAATCTCTTGATTTAGCGCCACGATCTTCTGAGCTTGAATCTTTAGATTTAAATTCGCGATCTCCGAATTTGAAACTCTGCGGTTCTGCATCTTTTGATTTAAAGTCACGTCCGCCTGATCTTGGTTTGAAATCTTTTTTGTCTCCGAAAGATTTTGATTTGAAATCTTTACTATCTGTGCTTCTGGGTCTGAAGCCATCCTTCGAATCGGATGATTTTTTGAATTTGCTGTCTTTGTCGTCTGATCTTCTTCTGTCAGATCCGGCCGAACTGCTTCTGCCTTCTGTTTTCCGACTGCCTGATTTGGACTTGTCATCCCGACTGTTCCTGTTGTTTTTATTTATCATGATACGCTTTTAACGCATTAAAAATGCGGGCTGCAAATTTATGAAAAAATGGTGAGTATAACAATTATCTGAGCGGAAAAAGTAGATAAAAAAATAGCCTCTAATATAGGGAAAATTGTCTGAAAATCAAAATCTAAAATCCTTGTTTAAAGCACTTTTAAGGCTGTTTTTTGCGCTTATTTCTGTAACTATTTGATAGTGTGGTTATTATTTTTTACCTTTGCCAGCGTTTTTATATAAGTTTCACCAAAAAAAGGAGGAGAATGTTAAAGAAACACATCGTACCATTTTCAGTAGTGGCAACACTATTTATCTTGGCTAAAGTGTTCACTTACCAAATGCCCTTAGCAAAAAAAAGTCTTTTTAAGGAAGAAAAATTAAGCTCTACAATAACAAAAACTGATAGCATAAAAGTTGAAGACGTTGTGAAACCTCTTTCTTTAATGGCCCAGTTAAATTTCGCGGATGAAACCCTGCCTTTGGGCGATAAAAGGGTGGAAAGAAAAATGAAAAAAATTTTAGCCGCACACAGTTACAAGAACACACACACTAATCTTTTGCACCAGAAAGCAGCAAAATGGTTTCCGGTTATCGAGCCAATACTTGCCGCTTACGGTATCCCGAACGATTTTAAGTATTTGGCTTTAGTCGAATCTGGAATGACTGAGGGAACTTCACCTAAAGGTGCAGCCGGAATCTGGCAGTTTATGCCGGGTACTGCCCGTAATTATGGATTAAAAGTGACCGGGGATGTTGATGAGCGCTATAATTTGCGTAAATCTACTATTGCAGCCTGCAAATACATCAGGGAGATGTATAAGGGTTTAGAAAGCTGGACATTAGTGGCTGCGGCCTACAATGTTGGCGACGGGCGCTTACGCAAGCAGATCAACAATCAAAATCAGGACAATTACTACAAAATGAGGCTTAACCGCGAAACTGGTGGCTATGTTTATAAAGTAATTTCTATGAAACAGATCATGGAGCACCCGAAACGTTACGGTTACAAAAAACCGCGAGTATTATTGGCCTATAACGGCGGATAATATAATTAAGATAAAGACAAGCATTTGGTAAGGCGTCCCGGTTTTTAATCGGGACGCTTTTTTTTGAAGGTGATTACATGGATTTATGGGATTACACCGATTCGTTTTGCATCATGCTAACCAATGAACTTTTTTGCCACGGAAGCACGGATTAACACAGAAAATCTTACTTTGTTACGTCATCCTGAATTTATTTCAGGATCCTTAACGAGAGGGAAATCAATATCTAAATATAGGAAATAACACATATTGGATAGACCCTAGGGCAAGTTTCGGACGACGATCGCGTGTGGCGGCGAATTAGATAGTATTCAATTGACCATTTTAAGCGGCTAATCAATTAACTAACAAATGATCATTGAATTTACGCCAACCGCTTTTCGCTTTACGCTCAAAACGCTTTCTTTGCATTATGTTCAAACTGCGCATCAATAAAATAATCAATCAACCTGGCGATAATATAACTTTTCAGTTTGAAGAGGTGGATGAATACCCGGTATATTTGGCGGGACAGTTTTTGTCACTGGTTTTTCAGGGAAAAAATAAAGAGGTAAGGAGATCTTATTCTTTCAATAGTTCGCCAGATGTAAATGAACCTTTGGCAATTACCGTGAAACGCGTGGAGAATGGAGAAATTTCGAGGTTTTTGCACCATAAAACCTCGGTAAATGATATTCTTTTGGCACAAGAGCCGCAAGGCTTGTTCAGTTATATTCCGGATGAAAATCTGGAACGTGATCTTTTTCTTTTTGCTGCAGGCGTTGGGATTACGCCATTATTCTCGATTTTAAAAACGGCATTGGTGCGTGAGCAAAAATCGTTGATCACATTAGTATATAGTAACAGATCGAAAGAAGAAACTTTGTTTTACGATGAACTGATCGAATGGCAACAGCAATACCCAGATAGGTTAAAAATTGTCTGGATTTTTAGCAACAGCAAAAACTTAATGACGGCCAGGCTGAACAAGTTCTACATCGATAAATTAATTAAAGAACATTTACATTTCGCGAAGGATAGTGCATTGTTTTATAGCTGCGGACCAATAATTTACATGGATTTATGCCGGATTACCTTATTGGGCATGGGTTTCGATATTAAACAGATTAAAAGAGAGACTTTTGTGTTGCCAGAAGATGAGGTTGATGAAGACGATAGTTCTGAAAAGGTAGTCGATAAAAATACCTATTCGGTCATTTTAAATTTTAAAGGTGAAACATATCATCTTGATGTGCCCTGGCCAAAGCGGATTTTAGATGTAGCACTCGAAAATAAAATTAAACTTCCTTATAGTTGCCGTGGCGGCGTATGTAGCACCTGCGTGGCCAATTGTACCAAAGGTGGCGTGAGGATGGATTACAACGAAGTGCTTACGGATGATGAATTGGAAAGGGGTAGAGTGCTGGTTTGTACGGGCCACCCCACAGAGAATGGAACAACGATAGAATGGTAGATTAGTTCAATCATTACTTGGTCATTTGTGCATTAGCCATTGGTTCAATCATTCACTAGTTAATTGTTTAGCGTGGCGTTCATCGTTGCATCGTCATCTCGAGCGGAGAGTAGCGGAGCCGAGAGATCTTTTAAATATGGTTATGGTAACAACCAAAACCTCCACCGTTCCAAAAATAATGTTGATTTAGGTCTATATTGTATTTATCCAATTTGCCATAAATGTAAATTTGTTTATCATTTGATTAACCATCGTTATTTTAGCTAAAATACAAAACCGTTGGCTCATTATCGGCGTTTATCTGGTATGACAAAAACTTTTTTTACGCTTATCATCTGCCTCATTTGTTTACAATCCTTTGCTCAGGATTCAATAGTGGTAAAAAGAGAGTTTGCCAACAAAGAATATATTCATCTGTACAAAGAAAATGCTGATTTAGCTTATACGGCACCGGGTGGAGAATTGGGTGCACCTTCAAAATACGTAATCAACGGACGGCTTACCACTACATATATGCTTTTGGGCAGTTATAAATCGCCAATTGCCTTTGCTATTATTCCTGATTTTACGGTACGTGTGCGGACCGAATTTTCTGCTGCTGTGCGAACGCCGAGTTACCGTTTGGGGGGAGCGCTTTATGCCAGGTTAAATCCCGATCCCGAACATTACAAATATGCTGAACTGGCTTTTACACATCATTCAAATGGTCAGGACCAGAGCGCATTTAATCCTGATGGTACAATTAATACCCGTACAGGAAATTTTAACGCAAATTATTTAACACTTTCTTACCGTTTTGGAGATTTTACAGCAATTAATGCCGATGAAAGCTATTATTCCTTCAATCATCGGCTTGGTTTGCAATGGTACAAATTTTTCAGGTACGAGCCAGCACTTAATGAAGGTTTTGGATTTACAAGAGTGCTTTACGGTTTCTCCTGGCGCAGGTATGATGAAATCGAAAAAAACGCCAGGAATAAACAGAAAGTTAAAAGCGAAAAAGAAACCTGGCGTTTAAATACAGAGTTGTCTTATGCCGTAAATAAAATTCCATCCAAAAATTTTGCCAATATCCAGAAGAGACTTAATGCTGAAATCAACTTTAATTACAGTTTTCCGTTTATGAATAATGTGTTTTTGATGGCTGCTGTAGGCTATTATGGCGAAGATAATTACAATATCTACTTTCAGGATCATTATGGTTATGTGCGCTTTGGCTTATCATCTGGTTTCCTTAGAAATAGAAGCCGACATTATGACAATTAATAGGTAATACAGATTGGTTTTGACTTTCTTTTTGATAAAATTTTTAGCATTTTTGCGGATTGAAATCTGGTCTTTTTTAAGCCCAGGTTTTGGCCCCAACTTTAAATAAAATATGAGCAATAAATCTATCGACCTCGGCGAGCAAAAAGATGTAGAAGTATATGGTGCGAGGGTACATAATTTAAAGAATATAGACGTTAGCTTTCCGCGCAACGAACTTGTAGTGATTACGGGTTTAAGTGGCAGCGGTAAATCTTCGTTGGCTTTTGATACCATTTACGCCGAAGGTCAACGCCGTTACATGGAAACTTTCAGCGCCTATAGCCGTCAGTTTATGGGCGGTATGGAACGCCCAGATGTAGACAAAGTTTCGGGTTTAAGTCCGGTTATTGCCATTGAGCAAAAAACCACCAGTAAAAATCCACGCTCCACCGTGGGTACCATTACCGAAATTTACGATTTTATGCGTTTGCTCTATGCACGTGTGGCTGATGCCTATTCGTACAATACCGGTGAGAAAATGGAACGCATGAGCGAAGACCAAATTCTGCAAAATATCTTTAATAAATTCGATGGTTTGGCCGTAAATATCCTTGCTCCGGTAGTTAAGGGAAGAAAAGGGCATTACCGCGAACTTTTTGAGCAGATCCGTAAACAGGGTTATGTAAAAGTGCGTGTAGATGGAGAAATTAAGGATATTACCGCTAAAATGCAGGTAGATCGTTATAAAATCCACGATATTGAAGTGGTGATCGATCGCCTGATTATTGATGTAAAAGATAAAAAACGTCTGCTCGATTCCTTGCAAATCGCCATGAAAATGGGTAAAGGGGTAATTAAAATCAGCGATAAGGATAATAATGTAGCGCATTTTAGTAAGTTTTTGATGTGCCCAACGACGGGTATTTCTTATGATGAGCCTCAGCCAAACAGTTTTTCGTTCAATTCACCTTACGGGGCTTGCGAACGTTGTGATGGTTTGGGTTATATTTTTGTGGTGGATAAAGATTCGGTAATCCCAAATCCAAAACTGAGTATTTTAAATGGTGGTTTGGCTCCTTTGGGCGAATATCGAGATATCTGGATGTTCCAGGTGTTAAAAGCCTTGGCCAAAAAATACAGTTTCTCGCTTTCTACGCCAATTGAAAAATTAAGCGACGAAGTCATCAATATCATTTTAAATGGTTCACCTGATTTAATTAAAGTTGAGGTAGAATACAATAAATGGAATGTTCAGAATTATAACATCACTTTCGATGGGATAATTAAAATGCTTGAAGAGCAGAACGAAAAAAGAAGCGAATCTGCAGCTGACGATATGGACGAATTCAGGAAACTGAAAACCTGTCCGGAGTGCCATGGTGCCCGCTTGAAAAAAGAAAGTTTGCATTTTAAGGTTGACGGTAAAAATATTTTTGAACTTTCATCGATGGATATCAACAACCTTCATCAATGGTTTGAAAAGGTTGATGAACGTTTATCTGATCGTCAGAATATTATTGCCAAAGAAATTTTAAAGGAAATTAAAGCCAGGATCGGCTTTTTGACTGATGTAGGTTTAACCTATTTAACTTTAGATCGTACTGCGCGTACACTTTCAGGTGGTGAGGCTCAGCGTATCCGTTTGGCTACGCAGATCGGTTCGCAGTTGATGAACGTCATGTACATTCTCGATGAGCCAAGTATCGGTTTGCACCAGCGCGATAATGAACGTTTGATCAATGCCTTGAAAAATCTCCGTGATTTAGGAAATACCGTTTTGGTTGTAGAGCATGATAAAGACATGATTCTGGAAGCGGATTGGGTAATTGATGTAGGTCCGGGAGCTGGTATCCATGGCGGAACAGTGGTTGCAGAAGGAACAGCCGCACAGATCCTGAAATCAAATACCTTAACTGCCGATTATCTAAACGGTAAAAGGAGCATTGAAACACCAAAAGTGCGCAGAAAAGGCAACGGACATAAATTGTCGCTACTAAAAGCTACCGGACATAATTTAAAAGAGGTTTCTGTAGATTTTCCTTTGGGTAAATTTATTGCTGTAACCGGTGTTTCTGGCAGCGGGAAATCGAGTTTAATTACTGAAACTTTATACCCGATTTTAAACCATCATTTCTTTAGGGCCAAAAAAACACCTTTGCCTTATGAAAAAATTAATGGATTAAAAGAAATTGATAAGGTAATTGAGATTGATCAGGCTCCGATTGGGAGAACGCCACGTTCAAATCCTTCTACCTATACCGGGGTTTTCTCCGATATCAGGAATTTGTTTGTGCAGTTGCCCGAAGCAAAAATCCGTGGTTATAAACCCGGCCGTTTTTCTTTCAACGTTAAAGGTGGTCGTTGCGAAACCTGTCAGGGTGCCGGTTTAAAGGTAATCGAAATGAACTTTTTACCGGATGTGCAAGTACCCTGCGAAGAATGTGGCGGAAGAAGATACAACAGGGAAACTTTAGAGGTACGTTTCCGCGGAAAATCGATCAGTGATGTGTTGGATATGAGTATCGAAGATGCCTGCACTTTTTTCGAAAATATTCCGATCATCTATAGAAAGATTAAAACCTTAAAAGATGTTGGTTTAGGTTATATCACTTTGGGCCAATCGTCGGTTACTTTATCAGGAGGAGAAGCACAACGCGTTAAACTGGCGACGGAGCTTTCTAAAAAAGATACCGGAAAAACCTTTTATATTTTAGATGAGCCTACAACTGGTCTTCACTTTGAAGATATAAACGTGCTTTTAGGTGTATTGCAAGAACTTGTTGATAAAGGAAATACGATTTTGGTAATCGAACATAACTTAGACGTAGTTAAAGTTGCCGATTGGGTAATTGATTTAGGAGAAGAAGGCGGTGCTGGCGGCGGAAGGATTTTGTTTGAAGGTACACCAGAAGGTTTAATCCAGAACCCAATCAGCCTAACCGGAAAATTTTTGAAAAAGGAAATGGAGTGGAGTCCGCAGAACGCAAAGTCCGAAGGCGGAAGTCCGGAGTCCAAAGTCAAAGCACCGAAAAAAAGCAAAGCTGAAAAGAAATAGGCTGCGGAGAATCGTCATTCCCAACTTGATTGGGAATCTTAATGCAAGCGCTTTAAGATTCCCGCCTGCGCGGGAATGACGATTAATCTAATGGAATCTGTTAATGGTAGCCTGTCGGAGAACCTGCTTAAAACTTGGCATAAAGTGTTTCGACAGGCTCAACATAACATATTCAAACTTAATTAATTTTGAAAATACACTTAACGAACTTCTAACCCATCATCCATTTTACATCATACATCAAAACATGATCTTTACCGATACCCATACCCATTTATATTACGAGCAGGATGCCGAGAAACAGGCTCAGTTAATGGCACGTTGTTTTGAAAGCGATGTGAACCGTTTGTTTTTGCCCAATGTTGACGTGAAGTCAATTGCAATGATTGATGACCTGGTGGCGAAATATCCAGCAAATTGTTTTGCCATGGCAGGTTTACATCCCTGTGATGTAAAAGAAGATTACCTGGCACTGTTGGATGTAATATATAATAGTATTGCTGGGCGTAAAATTTACGCCATTGGCGAAATTGGGATTGATTTGTACTGGGATAAAACCACTTTGGAGATTCAGCAGAGTGCTTTCCGGAAACAGATTGGCTGGGCAAAAGCGTTAGGATTGCCGATTGTAATCCATTGCAGAGAAGCTTTTGATGAAGTTTTTGAAGTATTAGAAAGTGAAAGAGATGAAAAATTGCGGGGTATATTCCATTGTTTCACCGGGAATTTGGCTCAGGCAAAACAGGCTATTGATCTCAATTTTTACTTAGGCATTGGTGGTGTGGTCACTTATAAAAAAGCGGGTCTGGATCTGGTATTGGCAGATATTCCTTTAACTGACCTGGTTTTAGAAACTGATTCTCCTTATCTTGCTCCAGTTCCTTTCCGTGGTAAACCAAACGAAAGCAGTTACCTGGTTTACGTTGCACAAAAACTGGCTGATATTTATGGCGTTTCTATCGAAGAAATTGCAGATGTAACTACAGAGAATTCAAAAAAGATTTTTGGCGTTTAATCAATTCGTCATTGCGAGAAGGCTTTTTCAGCCGACAAAGCAATCTATTCAGTGGGTTTAGCCATAGCGTCATTTCAAGTGGAGTACAACACAGTCTAGAACCCGCAGGCTCAGTGAAGCTAAATCTATTAAGGCAGATTTCTCTTTCAACCTAAAGTCGGTCGTCATTTAGATCCGATAACTATCGGATGAAGTGCAACGTAATGGAGAAATCTGTTTCGCAGGATGCAGTATCATCTGTCCGTAGAGTTCCGAAGGACTCTACAGATTCTGAATGGAACAGAGTCTCTGACTCGTTGTAGTTGTTGCGTTTTCGGAAAATCTTATCGCTAGTCCATAGAGACGCTGTGCTTAACGCTACAGACTGTGTGCTAATAATTGTTAATTATATAATTATTTTAATTTTAAATTATCTAATTGGTAATTTTATCTACGAAATATTTCTTTTTATTATCAATTTAAAAATATCGCCCGATCATTTGTAAATTTTTAGTTTCTTTGCGCTGAGCAACCTTCACAAAACCAAATGACCAAAATACTTATAATTTATACCGGTGGTACCATCGGTATGGTTAACGATCCTACGAATGGAATGTTAATTCCGTTTGATTTCGAGCAGATAAAAGAAAACGTTCCTGAATTAAGTCGTTTAGATTACGATTTAGATGTACATTCCTTCAATCCGGTTTTGGATTCATCTAATATGGATCCCGAAATATGGAAAACACTGGCAGAACTCGTTTACAACAAATATGATCAGTATGATGGCTTTGTGATCTTGCACGGATCAGATACCATGGCCTTCACCGCTTCGGCATTAAGTTTTATGCTAGAAAACCTCGATAAACCTGTTGTTTTAACCGGATCGCAGCTCCCAATCGGCGAAATCAGGACCGATGCGAAAGAGAATCTTATTACCGCTTTAGAGATTGCAGCGACCAAAGAAGATGGTAAGGCACTTTTTCCTGAGGTTTGCATTTATTTTGATGCACAACTATTCAGGGGCAACCGATCTATAAAATACAATAGTGAAAAATTTGAGGCTTTCCGGTCACCAAATTATCCAATATTGGCAGAGGCTGGAGTACATTTACAGTTTCACAGAAATTACATTTTAAAAGCTACTGGCGGTGAATTAAAATTGCATACCAATTTTAATTCGAATATTGGTGTGCTTAAATTATACCCGGGAATTACACCGCAAGCCGTTCAGGCCATTACCGATTCTAAAGTAGATGCCATCATTTTAGAAACTTTTGGTTCAGGTAATACTTCTACTGCACAATGGTTTTTAGATAGTTTGCGGCAGGCCATTTTAAGCGGAAAAATTATCATTGATATTTCACAGTGCAAAAAAGGCTCAGTGCAGTTAGGCCGCTACGAAACCAGTAGGGAATTGTTAAAAATGGGCATTGTAAGTGGTTACGATTTAACTTTCGAAGCTACCGTAACCAAACTGATGTTCGTAATGGGTTTGGGTTTATCCGTAGAAGAAAGCCGTAAATTGATGGATGAATCGTTACGGGGAGAGCTAACAAAGGATTAATGTTCCCAGCGTTTATAATATTTTTTTTAAGGAAATGAGCAGTTCCGCTCTTTTGGAGGTTTTCAGTCCCGCTCACGCTTCTGCCGATGAAGAATCGGCATCTCGCTTCGATCGGGTTTAGAGACAAAGGATAAGTACAATTGGCTAAACCTAGCAAAGTGCAGTATTTGGCGTGATGTAAGGGACAGTCCTTTTGGTTATAAACCTGACAGTAGCGGCAGCTCCCGATTTTTTTATCGGGACTAAAGCGAATGGCAGGGCTTCACTGGCCAAGAACAACAAAACGTTCGTTTTCAAATAAAAAGGATTAAGATTTAGCATTACTAAATTTAATCTCTAGATAAGCTGTATCATGCACTACAATAAGTAAAACTTCTGCAATTATGAGGAACATCATTTCGGTTATCAGTATTTAGCCCTATTTTTGCTGTAATAGATCCGTCATGCTGAACTTGTTTCAGCATCTTTTTGGTAAGACCCTGAAATAAATTCAGGGTGACGTTGCGAAGAAAACATGAAAATAGAACAGATATATACAGGTTGCCTGGCAGAAGCCGCTTATTACATAGAGAGTGATGGCGAAGCTGCAATTATTGATCCTTTAAGGGAAGTTGCGACTTATTTAAAGAAGGCAGAAAAAGCAGGTGCCACCATTAAATATATTTTCGAAACGCATTTTCATGCCGATTTTGTTTCTGGTCACGTAGATTTAGCCGAAAAATCAGGTGCTGAAATTATCTACGGTCCAACTGCCAAAACCGAATTTAAATCACATATCGCCAAAGATGGTGAGCAGTTTAAAATCGGTAAGCTAACCATAATGGCATTACACACTCCTGGACACACCTTAGAATCGACCACTTATTTATTGACCGATGAAAACGGTAAAGATCATTGCATTTTTAGTGGCGATACTTTATTTATTGGTGATGTTGGCCGTCCGGATTTAGCACAGAAGGGTAATTTAACCATGGATGATTTAGCCGGAATGCTTTACGATTCGTTAAACGAAAAGATAAAGCCTTTAGCTGATGATGTAATTGTTTATCCTGCTCACGGCGCTGGTTCTGCCTGTGGTAAAAGTATGAGTAAAGAAACTTTCGATACCTTAGGGCATCAGAAACAGGTTAATTATGCTTTAAAGGCTGAAACAAAAGAACAGTTTGTTGCCGAAGTAACCGATGGCATCATGCCTCCACCACAATATTTTGCTAAAAATGCGGCTATTAATAAAGGTGGAGTAGAAAGTATTGATGACGTTTACGAAAAAGGACTAAATGCCTTAACGCCTCAACAATTCGAGGATTTGGCGAATCAAACGGGTGCCATTATGCTCGATACCCGCGATCCGCAGGTTTTTGCAAAAGGTTTTATCCCTAATTCAATCAATATTGGTTTAAACGGTCAGTTTGCGCCATGGGTTGGCGCTTTGATTACTGATTTGCAACAACCTATTTTACTAATTACCGACCAGGGGAAAGAAGAAGAAACAATTACCCGTTTAACCCGTGTGGGTTATGACAATACCATTGGTTATCTGGATGGAAGCTTCGAAAGATGGACAGATGCCGGAAAAGAAATTGATACCATTGAAACGATTTCTGCTGAAGCTTTCGAGGAGGCGGCATCAAATGGTGAAATTACAGCGCTTGATGTGCGTAAACCAGGCGAGTACGAATCAGAACATTTAGAATTTACACTTAGCCGTCCTCTGGATTTTATTAACGAATGGACTGGTGAGATCAATCCGAAAGCTACTTATTATATCCACTGTGCAGGCGGTTACCGCTCCATGATTGCGGCTTCTATTTTAAAATCGCGTGGAGTAGAAAATGTAATTGATGTAGCCGGCGGTTATGGTGCAATAAAAAATACCGGTTTAAAAAGAACAGATTTCGCCTGCCCAAGTAAAGCAATGAAAGTATAATTGGTATAAAAAAGGCTGGCTAAGCTTTAACCATTTAAGAGATTTAAGAAAATATAAGCTTATATGCCCTTACATTTCTTATATGGTCAGCATAAAACGGTAAAATACCCTTTATTTTATATTGTTTTATGCCTTAAAAATTTTAATAAATAGTCAATTGGCAAATCAAAATCATTACGACGTATTAATTATAGGTGCTGGCCCGATAGGGATGGCTTGTGCGATTGAAGCCCAAAAAGCAAACTTAAGCTATGTAATTATAGAAAAAGGTGCTTTGGTAAACAGTTTGTTCAATTATCCTGTATTTATGACTTTTTTTTCTACTTCACAGAAATTGGAGATAGGGGGTGTGCCTTTTGTAACCATCAGCCCAAAGCCTAACCGCAACGAAGCCGTAGAATATTATCGCCGTGTGGCCGAAAAATTCGATTTAAATATCCATCTTTTCGAAAGGGTACAGCAGGTGGTTAAAAACGATCATAATGTTTTCGAAATTAATACCAGTAAAACCAATTATACGGCTGCTAATGTGATTGTGGCTACAGGATTTTATGACGTGCCTTTATTGATGAACGTTCCGGGTGAGGATTTACCTAAAGTGACCCATTATTATAAAGATCCACATTTATACGCCTTTCAGAATGTAGTGGTAGTTGGTGCCAATAACTCGGGTGTTGATGCCGCTTTAGAAACTTACCGCAAAGGTGCAAATGTAACTATGGTGGTAAGGAATGGTGAACTTGGTCCGCATGTTAAATATTGGGTTCGCCCAGACATACAGAACAGGATTAAGGAAGGTGAAGTTACCGCCCTTTTCAATTCGGAATTGGTTGAAATCCGGGATGGTGAAGTGGACATCAAAACACCTGAAGGAATAAAAACCATTCCGAATGATTTTGTAATTGCCATGACGGGTTATCAGCCAGATTTTTCGATGTTAAGAAAGTTCGGTATCGACCTGCCTGAAAGCCTTTGTCCGGCCTACAACGAAGAGACTATGGAAACCAACGTTAAGGGTTTATACCTGGCTGGTGTAGTTTGCGGTGGATTGGATACGCACAAACTGTTTATTGAAAACTCGAGGGTACATGCCGAAATGATTGTGAAGAATATTTTGGGCTAGTGTCTTAAGAAGTTTAAACAGGGGATTATCGATCGAATACTTGCATAAGTAGGTAACCTATTTTCCTGGCGCAATCGTCATGCTGAACTTGTTTCAGCATCTATTTGGAAGTAAATAATTGATCTAATTCTGCAGTTACTCGATTACTGTTCTAAATATTTTTGCAACTCATATTTGTCTCCAGCATATACCTCCATCAATTTTTGAACATTTTGAAATATTTTTTTTGCTGGTTCTTCATGATCATGGATTAATCTGAATACATTTCCCCTTTTGTTAACGGCAATATAATTTCCATCCTCCATATCTATAATAGTATAATAATATTTTTCGTCCAACTCAATCTCAATAGTATTTTCAGTTTCTAATAAGTTTTTTTGTCCATCACTAATATTAGAAAGGATTGTTTTTAGTTTTATTTCATCAGTATTTTTAAGGATGAAATCCTCTTTATGTAAGTTGTTAATCCTCAGATGTGATAATTCATAATCACTTCTTAATGTTTTGTTAAGTGGCAGGGAAATATTTTGAATGAGATTATTTGAAACTGTTAATTTTATTGGGATATAAGTTCCTGTATGTTTGTCTAACACTTCAACCCCGGTTAAAAAGAAATGTTGTTTGTGTTTTGTTCTATTTCGCTCATAGTACAAATTATCTGTGCTTTGATGTAAAATATATATTGTTTTATCTGCTAGCTGCCCTGCTGTACTGAAAGTCCAATGCAGATAATTTTCTGCCATCTCAGGAAAAGCATTTGCTAATAATAAAACAATATTCTCTTCCAGTTTTTGTGTATCTTTCTTTAAGCGACTTGTATTAATGAAGTTAAATATCATTTTATTTTTTGTTAAAATTATCAGTTACCTCTTCGATTTGCCCCATTTATAAGCTACGGATAACATCATGATCACCACTGCGATCTGCAATATAAGCACAGCTTTAGAAACGATTGTCAAAATGATAAAGTTTTGTTTTATCTGTTCTAGTTCGGGCTGTACAGACAATGGTGGATAAACCGTCCAGCCGTTATGTTGATATGGGTTAAAGAAAGGTAAGAGCTGTACAACCAACGATGCAAACAGGATTAAAATAAAGCCTAAAAAGAAAATAAATGAGCGTTGAATTTTTCTGGAAAATGAATATCTAAATTCTTTAAAATAGTAAACGAGAAGGGAAATAATAATGAAAAAGGAGATCAATAAATGCTGCTTTTTAATCACAAAATAGGTGTCATGAAGATTGATGTCAATTGAATTACTAAAAATAGCTTTTCCAAAAAAGATTAGTCCGACAATGATGGTAAATGCAATACAGCCTGTAAGCCATAAAGTTTCTTGTAATATTGGTTTGATTTTCATGATGAGAAAGATTTAGATAAGCTTTTTGTACAGTTGTATTGATTAGGACGATCGTCATCTCGACTGAAGTGCAGCGAAATGGAGAGATCTATTTGGACAGATTTTGCTTCGCAGAGCCTTCAGGTTCTCGACTGTATTGCACTCCGCTCGAAATGACGACTTCTTGCGATTGGACATCTCCACTTCAATATTTTTTGATTAAAAACTGATCTCTCAGTATTAAGTTCCTATTAAATCAATAAACAGGAACCTTTAGCGTACTCTCCATAAAACTTTCAATAGCTACTTCCACACCCGGTAAATCTTTCGAAGTAATATACGATCCCATTACATGGTTACCTGCATTGGGTATAGCTACCTTTCTCTTTAAATTATTCGGCGTACCCAGTTCCTCGAACATTTTCAACATGGCATCTACCCGAACTACAGGGTCCTGCTCTAGTTCGTTTTTATAATAATAAAGGAGTAAAACAGGTTGCTTTACCTTTTGGAACGTTCTTTTTACCATAGTGCTTTCAATAAACTCTTCCAGTTCTACTAATGATTCGAGCCGGTAATTGGTATACCAGTATTTTTTGTATTCGTCGGTACGGTCGTCTACCTTACGTTCATCCCCACCTACCACTTTACGGGCAATCTGTAAGCCCCAGGGATTATTCAAAAGCCAGGCATTTTTATCGTTAATGGCCACGTTTGGCGACATTAAAATCAAACTGTTAATTTCAGGATAGGTTGCCGCTAATTTTAAAGCCACCGTTCCTCCTGTAGAAGTGCCTACTAAAATTACCTTTCTGCCTAATTTTTTACCTATAGCATAAGCCTGTTTGCTGGTTTCCCAAAGGCGGTCGGCCGTAAAATATTGCATGGGTGCCAGGGTATCAATTCCGTGATCGGCCAGGCGGGCAAGGTATAAATTGGCGTGCAGTGCTTTAGCCAAATTTAAATGTACAGGGTTGCCTTCTGTTTTTGATGCCGAAAAACCATGTAAATACACCACGGCATATTCGGTCTGTTGGTGGAGGCTATCGGCCCATACAATTTCAGCTTCGTTGCCGGGTTTTATTTTATGCATGGATTCGATACTGGCTACATAGCTGTCCAGGTCTTCCAGATCTGGCACTTTGGTCAGCTCCTCACTAAATATTGGTTTTTTAGGTTTTGGTCCTAACAAATAACCAGCAATAATGAATGCCGAAAGGCCAATAATTACTTTGTAGCGTTTTTTCATGCCATTAAATATTGGTTTAAATGTAAAATTTGAATTTAAATAAAGCTAATTTTTAGGGAATTAATTATCACTTTGAGGGGCCTTTTTACCTGCACTGCCCCATCATGTTAAACCTGATAGCGCCAAATAGCCCACAGCCCTAAGCATGAGGGCGAGGACTATGGGCAATAGCAGGAGCAAAGATGTTAGCGATTGCTATCCTTTGCTTTTCAAATCATTAATAATAAGATTGCAGATTACCTTTTTATGGGAAATTAGCTTAAGTTTGCAATCAAAATTTTTCGACTTAATGCCGGGAATCGAACAGATAAAAACACCTATAGCTGCTGATATTAAAGCGTTTGAAAAGACCTTTAAAGAATCTATGCATAGCGACGCACCGTTGCTGGATAGGATTACCCATTATATTGTAAAGCAAAAAGGCAAACAAATGCGACCGATGTTCGTGTTTTTTGCGGCTAAACTGTGCGGCGGAATTACAGAATCAACCCATCGTGGAGCTGCTTTGGTAGAGCTTTTACACACGGCCACTTTGGTACATGATGATGTGGTAGACAATGCTTACGAACGCCGTGGCTTTTTTTCTATCAACGCTTTATGGAAAAATAAAATAGCCGTTTTGGTTGGCGATTACCTGTTGGCTAAGGGATTACTGCTTTCGGTAAACAATAATGAACACCGTTTGTTACAAATTGTATCGGAAGCGGTGAAACAGATGAGTGAAGGAGAGCTGCTGCAGGTAGAAAAGGTACGGAGAATGGACATTTCGGAAGACTTATATTTTGATGTGATCCGCCAGAAAACAGCATCTTTAATTGCTTCCTGCTGTGCTGCGGGTGCGGCTTCAGCAGGTGCTGATGATGAAACCATAGAAAAAATGCGCCTCTTTGGTGAAAAAGTGGGGATTGCTTTTCAGATAAAAGACGATACCTTCGATTTTGGAACCGATGATGTTGGCAAGCCTTTGGGTATTGATATTAAGGAAAAGAAAGTAACCTTGCCTTTAATTTATGCCTTAAATAAAGCGGAGAAAACACAACGTAAAAAAATGATCAACCTGGTAAAAAACCATCAGGACGATCCGGTTAAAATACAACAGATTATCGATTTTGTAAATGCGCATGAGGGCGTTTATTATGCAAACCAGAAAATGTTGGATTATCAAAATGAAGCATTTGAGATTCTGCATAGCTTTGATGCAGGCGAAGCCAGGACAGGTTTAGAACAGCTTGTACTGTATACCACTGAACGTAAAAAATAATGGGTAACGAATTACTTTTCAGCTTAGGCTTTTTGCTTTTTATTGTACTTATTCTCGCTTTAGACCTTGGTCTTTTTAGCAGGAAAGAACATGTGGTGAGCTTAAAACAAGCCGGGATCATGAGTGTGATTATGGTGGCGCTGGCGATAGGATTTTATTTTATCCTGCTGGTTGAGGGGCATCAGTTGCACGGAATAAGGGATTTTGCCCACCTGCAAGAGATCGTAACGCTGCACCAGCACCATATCAAATTAATTCCTAATGATTTTGATGCCAGTTTAGCGGTTTACAAACAAAACCTCGGACTCGAATTTTTAACGGGCTACGTTATTGAGTATGCACTTTCGGTAGATAACATCTTTGTAATTGTACTTATTTTCTCCGCATTTGCTGTTGAGGAAAAATATTATCACCGCGTATTGTTCTGGGGGATATTGGGCGCCATTATTATGCGTTTCATTTTCATTTTTGTTGGAGCGGCGCTGATTACCAAATTTGCATGGATCCTTTATGTTTTTGGTGCATTTCTGGTGTTTACTGGCGTGAAGATGTTTTTCAGCAAGGAGGAAGATGATAAAATTGATCCCGAAAACCACCCTGTAGTAAAATGGGCCTCAAAAATATTTTCTATTCATCCAAAATACGAGGGTAAAAACTTCTTTGTTAAAATAAACCATAAAAGAATGGTTACGCCATTGTTTTTGGTGTTGTTGATTGTCGAATTTACCGATCTGTTATTTGCAGTCGATTCTATTCCTGCTATTTTTGCCGTAACTAAAGATCCTTATATTGTATTTTTCTCTAATATTTTTGCCATCATGGGCTTGCGGTCTATGTTCTTTTTACTGGTAAATATTATTCATAAATTCCATTATCTAAAAACGGGTTTAGCTTTTTTACTGGCTTTTATCGGAGTAAAAATGTTAGGGCATACTTATTTGGAGAAATGGGGATTTACAACTGAGCATTCATTAATTGTGATTTTAAGCATTTTGGTGATCAGTATTGTGGCTTCGTTGGTTTTCCCGAAGAAAAAGGCACATGTAAAACCTTAGTTTTATAGTTTTTGTCATTCTGAGCGCAGCGAAAATTTTCTTGCGATAAGCGAGAAGATTCGTCATTGCGAGAAGGCTTTTCAGCCGACGAAGCAATCTTTATAGCAAGGATCACTACATGAAAGATTGCTTCGTCGTTCCTCCTCGCAATGACGATTTTTCTATAAGAATCTATCAATGGTCGCAGATGCTTCGTGCCTCAGCATGACAGCACGGTGTAGGTTACTAAAGCAAAATAAACGTTACAGCTGGCAATCTCTATCTAAAATTTGTACTTTCAGCAGATATAACTAAACCTAATGAAATACCTTTTCTCTACCGCCCTTCTTTGCACTACTTTGTTTGCCAATGCACAAGATAAATTTGGAGATGTTTTTGCCAAAATTAATGCTGACGTACAGCAGAACTCAAGAGCTTATCAAACCCTAAAATATGAAACCGAAACCATCGGTCACCGTTTAACGGGTTCTGCAAATGGCGCAAAAGCGGAACAGTATGCTTTCGATTTATTAAAATCTTACGGTTGTGAGGTAAAATTTCAACCTTTTGAAGTAGAAAGCTGGGCCAGAAAAACTGTCAATGTAGAAATTGGTAATGATAAAAATAGCCTTGTTAAAATGAAAGCCGTTACACTGGCGCATTCGCCGGTAAGTGCGGATATTACAGGTGAAATTGCAGACGCTGGTAATGGAGTGGAAGCGGATTATCAGGTCAATCCTGAAAAATTTAAAGGTAAAATTGCATTGATTTATCTGGGGGTGCTGCCTGGCTCTGCGGCAGGAACAAAATCATTACACCGCTCTGAAAAAACCGCAATTGCCACGAAATATGGTGCCATTGGTGTAATTATTATTAATACCGTAAAAGATGGTGTACTTTTAACCGGAACCGCTTCAGTAACGGGTAAATTGATTCCAATACCTGCCGTTTGTATCGGTTTGGAAGACGGAATGGCTTTAAAAGAGAAGATTAAATCGCAACCACAGACAGCGCATATCGCCATGACGAATTTTTCGGGTTTGATCAAAGCCCGCAATGTAGTAGCCAGCTTTAAAGGAACAGAATGGCCTAAGGATAAAATTGTTGTCGGCGGACATTTGGATAGCTGGGATTTGGCAACTGGTGCTATCGACAATGGAATCGGCTCTTTCGCCATTATGGATATGGCACGGACGTTTAAAAAACTGAATTTAAAAACCAAACGGACAGTAGAGTTTGTATTGTTTATGGGCGAGGAGCAAGGTTTGCTGGGTTCTAAAGCTTATATCGACCAGGCTAAAAAAGACGGAACCTTAAACCAGGTGAAGTTTATGTTGAATTACGATATGACCAACGATCCGAAAGGTTTCTCTACTTCACGAGCTGAAATGAAAGATTTGTTTACGGCCTGGGGAGCGGATATAGTTAAAATAGATACCGGTTTCAAAAACCTGTTTAATGCTGGTGCAGGTTTGCACAGCGATCATCAGCCATTTATGTTAGCGGGTATTCCTACCGGCGGTGGTTTTGGAGGTAGACTTCCCAATAACTCAGGACCATTTTACCATTCTGATGGCGATAGCTTTAAACTGGTTGATGAGCAGGAACTTAAAAATACGGTACGCTACAGTGCCATGTTAACTTATGCATTAGCCAATACGCCGAAAATCCCGGTAGGTGTTCAGGGCGAAGAGGAGTTGAGGGCTTTCTTAGAATCGCAGAACCTAAAAGAGCCTTTGAGTATTGCCGGCGAGTGGAGATGGAAGTAACCTACGGTTTGATTTCTTGCTTTTTCCCCTGCGGAGTTGATTACACAGATATTGGTGTTACACCGACTTTATATAGTTAATCCGCTTAACGTAATTCGTCATTTCCGTAGTGGAGAAATCTTTGGAGAACTGCCTTAAAAGATTTCTCGACTCCGCTGTGCTCCGCTCGAATGACGGAAATAAATTTATTCACGGAGTTGTTCCGACTGAAGCCTAGCGTAGAAGACCTACTACAAGAGCATACCCAAATCAGCACTATCCGCTAATGTAGCTTTCCAATTGCGAAATGGTCTGTTTTTGATCGGCAATGATAAATTTTACCACATCGCCGATGGATACCATTCCTTTTACTTCGTCGTTTTCTACAACTGGTAAATGACGGATGTGTTTATCGGTCATCAGTTCCATGCAGTGATCAATACTGTCGCTCAATTTGACGGTAATCGGGTTAGCGGTCATGGCTTCTTTAATCAGGGTATCTTTTGATGATTTCCCTTGCAGGATGATCTTACGGGCATAATCGCGTTCAGTGAAAATGCCACGAAGCTTTCCGTATTCCATCACCAATACGGCACTGATGTTTTTTTCTGTCATTACTTTTAAGGCATCCAGAACAGAAATATTTTCTGACACGGAGATAATGACGACCTGTTTGGTATCCAGTAAATGTTTTACGCTTTTCATAATGGTTAATTTGGTTATAACAATTTAAGAAATAATTAGCTGGATATCAAAGTTTTATTTTAAATCATGTTTAAGTGTTTATATCTAGCAGTTTCCTTATATGTTGAGAAAATTTGTATTTTCGTGACGAAAAAATAATTTAATGCTTTTCAAAAAAATATTCTTTTTACTAATTATAGCTTTGGTTTTTCTCGCTGCCTGCAAGAAAAATACTCCAACAATAGAAAATCCAGTAAAGGAGCTACTTGTAGATACATCTAAAATCAATGGATATTGGGTATTTACAGGTGGTCTGAAAAACTATGATAATCTATATTTTTATGATCACAAAATGCTTCAGGTTAATTCAGGTGATTATTCTGATTTCTTAGTTGATACAGAAATAAGAAATGATACCTTATTTGCCGGCCCTGTACGCATATCATTAAAAAAATTAACAGACGATTCTTTAGTTTTATATGGGAATAATTCTTTTTTACGGCATAAAAGAATTCCACTCCCACAAACTAACTACGGAATTAAAACAGTATTTCCTGTTTTATTAAATGCAATGTGCCTTGATGATGCTAATAACATCTATGGTGCATCTGATGCCATTATTAGAAAGTATAACGCAAAAGGACAGGCTGAAGATCTTCATCATGATGGTTTTTCTGGTAAAAAAATTTTATCTATGCAAATGGATGGTGATGATGGATTTCTTTATCTGACAGGCACTGAGATTGGCAGATTTGATGTTAATAATAAAAAATTCAGTCCAATAATAGTCCGCCGCTACGAAAATCCTGCTCCTGAAAATGTGCATTATACCAACTCTTGGGCAACTGATAATATTATTTCCTTTTGTAAAGCACCGAATGGCGATATTTATTTTTCCTATTCTAATCGCGTGATGAAAATTGAAAAGACTACCGGTACACTATCTACCATTATAGGAAATCCCAATTCTAACAGCTCAATCTTTGATCCTGAGCCAGCGTCTGCCAAATCAATGTCGTTAGGGTATGTTAACTGTATGACGGCTTCAAAAAATGGAGATCTTTATTTTTGCGACTCAAGATCTCCTCAGTCAATTATTTTTAAATACACTCAAAATGGTCAGGTTAAACGGGTTGCTGGTAATATAAAATCTGTAAGGACCATTTCTGGCGATGGGGGGATTGCACGAAATGCATATGTTGACAATATTGTTTCTATAGCTGTTGATGGTGAGGATAATATCTTAATTTCGAGTAATTCTGGTATTATCAGGAAAATAAATGCTAATGATCAAATTATAAATACTATAGCCGGAGTCATCAATTCGAGCTACAATAATCCTACTTTGGCAAGAGGGTTGAACTTTAATAACGCACGTTTGTCGCACATGGCACCAGCAAAAGTGCTCAGTCCAAAAGCAAACGGAGATGTGTTTTTTTTGGAAAGTACTGATCGATTCAGAAAAATATATTTAAGGTAACGTAAATCTATTGACAGAATTAAGATGTGTTCTTAATATTTGTATATTTTACAATCCTCCAACTCACCCACACTTTAATTATTTGGCTTTCACAAAGGGATGCTGTAACTTTGCATCACATTTAAAAACAAATAATTATGTCATCAGTAGAGACAACTTACATTCCTTACAAAGTTAAGGACATTTCACTGGCAGAATGGGGCCGTAAAGAAATCGAATTAGCCGAAGCAGAAATGCCAGGTTTAATGAGTTTACGTAAAGAATTCGGTCCAACACAACCGTTAAAAGGTGCGCGTATTGCAGGCTGTCTGCATATGACCATCCAAACGGCTGTATTAATCGAAACATTGGTGGCCCTTGGTGCGGAAGTTACCTGGTCATCTTGCAATATTTTTTCTACACAAGATCACGCTGCTGCTGCAATCGCTGCTGCGGGTATTCAGGTTTATGCCTGGAAAGGTTTAAACGAAGAAGAATTCGACTGGTGTATTGAGCAAACTTTACACTTCGGTCCGGAACAACAACCATTAAACATGATTTTGGATGATGGTGGTGATTTAACCAATATGGTTTTCGATCGTTTCCCTGAATTGATCGCGAACATTAAAGGTTTATCAGAAGAAACTACAACCGGTGTTCACCGTTTATACGAAAGAATGAAAAACGGAACATTGCACTTACCTGCAATTAACGTTAACGATTCAGTTACCAAATCTAAATTCGATAACAAATACGGTTGCCGCGAATCATTGGTTGATGCGATCCGTCGTGCTACCGACGTAATGATGGCTGGTAAAGTGGCTGTTGTTTGTGGTTATGGCGATGTAGGTAAAGGTTCTGCAGAATCATTAAGCTCACAAGGTGTACGTGTTATTGTAACTGAAATTGACCCAATCTGTGCTTTACAGGCTGCAATGGAAGGTTATGAAGTGAAAAAATTAGCTAACGCCATTAAAGAAGCAGATATTGTGGTTACTACAACTGGTAACTGCGACATCGTTCGTGAGCAACATTTCAGGGCATTAAAAGATAAAGCGATTGTTTGTAACATTGGTCACTTCGATAACGAAATCGATATGGCCTGGTTAAATGGCGCTTATGGCGATACCAAAGTGGAGATTAAACCTCAGGTTGATAAATATACCATCGATGGTAAAGACGTAATCGTTCTTGCTGAAGGTCGCTTGGTTAACTTAGGTTGTGCAACTGGTCACCCAAGTTTTGTAATGAGTAATTCATTTACCAACCAAACTTTGGCTCAATTAGAGCTTTGGACGAACACTGCAGCTTACGAAAACAAAGTTTATACTTTGCCTAAACATTTAGACGAAAAAGTTGCCCGTTTGCACTTAGAAAAAATCGGGGTAGAATTAGATGTTTTGGATCAACACCAGGCTGATTATATTGGCGTACCGGTTGAAGGTCCTTTCAAAGCAGATACATACAGGTATTAGTCCTGAGTCTTCAGTCGTGAGTCTGAAGTCGATATGATGAAGAGGGATGTACAGATTTGCATATCCCTTTTTTATTGCCCACTCCCAGAGAGAGGTGCCTGTAAGGTGGGGTGTTCTTGTGTTTTTTTGAAAACGTACGTTCAGTTCTTTTCGGAGGCATTAGTCCTGCTATTCATTCCAATCTTTTTGTTGTTCTTCGACTACGCTCAGAATGACAACAAAAAGGATTTCCATTTCTATCAGGTTTATTTTACAGCGCATTGTGGTTCTTTTGCCCTTGAAAACTTACATTTGAAAAAAGAAAAGAGATGAAAAAGTTAATATTTGGTTTAATTCTTTGTGTATTTGCTATTGCTGTAAATGCACAAACCAGTCCTCGAAAAACTCCAACTACAAAAGTGATTACCAAACAGGTGGTAGACATTGCCTGTGGCGAATGCCAGTTTAAAATGAAAGGTAAAGATTGCGAATTGGCGGTTAAAATTGATGGCAAACCTTATTTCGTTGATGGCAAAGGCATTGATGATTTCGGTGATGCACATGGCGAACATGGTTTTTGCAATGCCGTGAGTAAAGCAGAAGTTACCGGCGAAATCGTAAACAACCGCTTTAAAGCAAAAGAAATAAAGTTATTGCCGGTTAGAAAATAGTTTGTATAAATTCGTCATTGCCAGACGACTTTTTCAGGCGACGAAGCAATCTTTATAGCAAGGATCGCTAGCATGATAGATTGCCACGTCGTTCCTCCTCGCAATGACGGAAACGATTTGCTTTCCGCGCCCCGCGTTTTTCTCCGCGTCCTTTGCGGTTAAAAAGCAGGCTATTCAAATTCCTTCTCCAAACCCTGTCTTAAATCGAAAAGCAACCATTGTTTACTTTTCACGTCAGCTTGTTTCGTTTTTAGTAACTGGATAAAATCTTTTACGCCTATTTCCTCATTGCCGTTTCCGTGGATCAATACAATGCTTCCAGCGTTAGGTTGCTGTCCTTTGGCCAACCAGGCATCGCTTCCAACGGGGATTAATCCATAAGCTTCAATTTTTTCAACAATTGCCTTATCCGATACCAAGCCAGGGAAACGGAAAAATATGGAAGGAGTTAAGCCGTTTTTGAGCATCAGTTTTTCGTTCTCCAGTACTTCTACATTTAGATTGGTCCCAGGTGCCAACAGGAAATTTTCGGCTAATGGCAGTTTATTTACTTCGTGGTTATAAGTATGGTTTACCCAGGTAATATCCAGCTCTTTTTTCTGTACTAAACTTTTTAACCAATTCAGGTCATCCTGGTGTTTTAACATCCATTTACCCGAAACAGAAACTGCTAATGGAGCGGGCTCCTCTGTTTTTTTAAATTCGTCGAAAACCGATTGGAAAATAATCCGGTCTAAAGCCTTATGCGAAGGACAAAGATCGATGGTTAAGGTAATGCCTTTTTCATTGGGGATGGCGTGATCAATGCCAGCATTTTGAAGTTGCAAATCTTTAGCTGCCGCCGCTTCAATTGATTTGATATAAGCTGTATTTTTAAAAATCGCCAATACATTCTGAAACTGCAAACTGCTTGTGGTATAATTGCTGGCCAGATCTACTTTAGTATCTAAAGTTTCTGGATTCACCAGCAATAAATATTTTTGGTTATTTGCAGAAAAGCTTCTAATTGAGATCAACTGTTCGTTGGCATGTATTGCCATGGCATAATTCACTTTATAGCGTTTAATATTTTCAAAACTTTGCGCAATTATTTTAGTGCAGAAAAAGCAGATACAAAAAATGATGAGCAGTATTGATTTAGATAACTTCATGTTTCCTTATTTAAAATCTTTCTAATTTAATGCAAATCCGTTATCTTTACAAACATCGCCATGAACAAAGAAAAATTAAAATTATGGTTTAAACGGGTGGGGCTGGTTGGGTTTTTATTCTTCCTGATTAAAGGATTAATATGGCTTGTTGTATTCTACTTTATCGGCAAAAACGTTAGTTAAATTAGTTCATTCGTTCACTTGTCATTCGTTCATTAGTCCTTGCAAATTGCATAATTAAGTCTTCTAAGTCAAGCGTCATCCTAAACTTGTTTCAGGATCTATTTTGAAGGTATACCAAAACTTTTCTACCTAAAAGTAAACAACATATTTGCCAAAAAATTCCACACAAATACGATTACAATTGCAAAAAACTTCGCCACATAAAAGTTGGTTCCGTTTTTTCTTTGGTGGAATAAGTAAATGATAAAGGTATTTAATCCTAAACCGATTAAACTCACGACCAAAAATTTGCTAAACTCCGTTCCCCAATGGCTATTGGTACTCTGGAACGTCCATATCCTGTTAATGAGGTAATTATTAGTTACGGCTAAAGTAAAACCAATGGCATTAGCAATGTATTTATTGATTTTGATTTTCTCTTTGCACAACCAGGTTGCTCCAAAATCAATCGCCATTCCGATCAGGCCGGTCAATCCAAATTTTATAATGCGGAAGAATAAATCCATTTTAATGCAATTTAACCAGATAAAAATGTTCTAATAGCTGAGGACGCGTTTTGGAATTGATAAATTTAGGGGTTAGCTTGGTAATGTGATAGTATTCGAACGATTTTAGTACTTCTGCGCCATAATCTTTTTTCAATTTCGCCAATTCAGATTCTGGGGTGTAAATCACCAGATCTTTTTCATCTTTCGATTTATTTAGCTCCTCGTAGCTCCAAAAGTATTTTGGTTCGCCTTTGGCATAAAAATCGAATGAATAAGCATCCGGGTACATTAAAACCGAAGTTTTGGCCTGCGGATAATTCTCTTTTAGCCAATTTCCCGCTTCCATGCCTGATTCATATTTTAGTACCGATGGATAGAAAAATACCGACAGAAATATCATTAAGCCAGCTGAAATCATAGCACTTCTGCCCAGTAAGTTTTCGGTTTTTAATCCTTTGAAAATTAAAAAAGAAATGGCCAATAGAATGACCAAAATTGCAACTGCGATGTAATTATTTGTAAACCCAAAAAAGACAGCAACAGCAGATAAAATCAAAACAATTAAAACTGCCAGTGTATTTTGAATGGTAAAAAATACTTTTAAGCTTTTCCCTTCCAGTTTCTGTAGATATAAAGCCGTAATGATGGAAAATTGCGGCAAAATGATCAAAATATAATGCGGCAACTGGAATTTCGAAAGTGAAAATAATAGAAAAGTAATGGCTGCACTCGTCCAGATCATGATGCTTTCTGCAGGTAAACTTACTCTGTTTTTCTTTTTGAATAAATTAACCACAGCGGTATAAAAGAAGATTGACCATGGTAAAAATGCCCAAAGCGTGGTATGCAGAAAGAACGAGATGTCGCCTTTGCCTTTTATTGGTCCGTTGTTAAAAAAACGACCAAACTGACTGTCCCAAAAGAAGAACTTTAAGCCAGAAACGCCGGTTTTTCCAAATACTATCTTTTCAGGGTGCAAGTCGAACTGTATATATAAGGTATATAATTCTGGAATAATAAAAATAAAAATCAATGCAATGGCAATCCACCATTTTAGCTTTAGCAACTGTTTCCATTGCCTGGTGAGCAACCAGTAAATGATAAAGCCACCAAAAACAGGGATTAGCACAAATATGCCTTTAATCATGATGGCGCATGCAGCGAAAAAAGAACCTGCAACAATATGCCAAAAAGAACCTTGATGAGCTTTATAATAATGATAAATGGCTGCCAGGGTAAATGTGGTAATGTAAACCTCAGCACGCACATCGAAAGTAGAAATAAGGATGTGCAGCGAACTCAAAAAAATCAGTGCACTAATCAATCCTGTTTTTTCGTTGTAAATATCTTTCGCCAGTTTATAAAGGTACCATGCCCCCAATAATCCGAATAAAAAAGAAGGAAGTTTATAAGCGAAAGCCGTAATCCCGAAAATTTTAAATGAGGCTGCGGCCAACCAAAAAGTTAAATGCGGTTTGTCTAACCAATCTGCACCACGGACATAGATATTTGCCCAGTCGTTCCGCAGCACCATGTTTTTAGCTATTGATGCATAAAGTGCGGAATCGGGTTCAATTACGCCACCAAAAAGTGCAAATACACTAACTAGCGCAATTACGGTGATTAAAATTTTATATAATGTGGTCTCTTTCAGGTTCATTTACAGGAAGCAAATATGAGCAAAAAAAAGTCAAATTTTTTTAAGGTTTAAGATAAACAGGAGCAAAGCACTATCTTTGCTTTATGACAAAGTTATCGGTTAACATCAATAAAATTGCTACACTCCGCAATAGCCGTGGGGGCAATAATCCTGATTTGGTAAAGGTTGCGTTAGACTGCGAACGTTTTGGTGCGCAGGGAATTACGGTACATCCACGCCCTGATGAACGCCACATCCGTTACCAGGATGTTTACGATTTAAAGGCTGCTATTGCGACAGAATTTAATATTGAAGGAAATTGTAAAGAAGATAAATTTGTTGACCTGGTTTTAGCCAACAAGCCTGCCCAGGTTACTTTGGTGCCAGATGCCGAGGGTCAGATTACCTCGAACCATGGCTGGGATACCGTCAAACATAAAGATTACCTGAAAGAAATGGTTGCTGTTTTCCAGCAGGAGGGCATCCGTGTTTCTATTTTTGTTGATCCGGTTGTAGAAATGGTCGAAGGCGCAGCTGAAACCGGAACAGACCGGATTGAATTATATACCGAAGCTTACGCACATAATTATTTTGCTGATCGTGAAAAAGCGATTGTGAATTATATCGCGGCTGCCCATCATGCCAATACTTTAGGTTTGGGTATCAATGCGGGCCACGACCTGGATCTGCACAACCTGCATTATTTTGCTCAAAGCATTCCCGGTTTATTGGAAGTTTCTATCGGTCACGCTTTAATTAGCGATGCCCTTTATTTAGGTTTGGAAACAACCATTCAGAAATATTTACAACAATTGGTTTAGTTTTTAACCGCAAAGACTGCAAAGAAAAGGACGCAAAGACACGCGAAGTAGGGGCTATAGATTTTAATTAATCTTTGCGCCTGCTTTGCGAATAACTCAGTGTCCTTTGCGGTTAAATATTGAAATTTATGTTAAAAGGAATTCTCCTTGTTTTTTTTGGTGCCTGTAGTTTCGGCATCCTGTCTACTTTTGTTAAACTCGCTTATCACGAAGGTTACACTTTGGGTGATGTTACCGGTGCCCAGGCTTTTTTCGGAGCCGTAATTTTATGGGTGTTGTTTTTCTTACAAAGTAGAACAGCAGCTTATAAGGCTAAAGTGGTTCCTGCTAAAACACCTTGGTGGCAAATGGTAATTGCGGGTACCTGTACAGGTCTGGTCAGTATTTTTTACTATCAATGTGTAAAGTTGGTACCCAACTCGGTTGCCATTATTTTATTGATGCAGTTTATCTGGATGAGTATTTTAATGGAATATCTCATTTTTAAAAAGAAACCTACAGGTTTGCAGTTTGCGGCTATTTTATTGGTTTTAGGAGGTACAGTTTTGGCCAGTGGAATGGTAGAAACCAGCATCGGAAGCATGGATGTAAAAGGAATTGGTTTTGGTTTGCTGGCTGCACTTTGTTATGCCGGCTTTTTGTTATTGAGCGGTAGAATAGGGAATGAATATGCGCCACTAAAGAAAAGTGCGCTGATGATTACTGGTGCCTGTATCCTGATCTTCATTATCTTTCCTCCCGCATTTTTGTTTAACGGTGCTTTGGGCGGAAGCCTTTTGAAATGGGGATTGATTATTGCTGTTTTTGGTACCGTAATCCCGCCACTATTCTATGCCGAAGGCGTGCCACGAATTGGTACAGCCATTAGTTCGATATTAAGTGCAGCAGAACTACCTGTCGCCATAATGATGGCCGGTTTTGTGCTGCAAGAGCAGGTTTCGTTTTTGAGGTGGATTGGGGTTGTGGTGATTTTATCGGCGATGGTTTTACCAAACCTGAAGTATCTCAAGAAGAAATAATCTAGTTTTTTACCACAAAGAACACGGAGTGAAAGCACAGAGTGCACAAGTTGGTCCATTATTTATAACAATTTAAGGATGCAGATTGCCAAAGAATCTCCGTTTTCTCTGTGAAAACTTAGTTTGCTCTGTGGTTTATTTGGTAGCATACCGAAAAAATAAATACCTTTAAAAAGCATAAAGCAATTATATATGAAAAAATTTACTGTTTATATTTTATCCCTGATTATTATCGGCTTAGCCGGATGTAAAACCAAAACCACCATCAACCAGGATGAGGCGGCTGAAGTAATTACCAACTATTTGAAAGCCAATCCGGAATATAAAACCACCAGGTTTAAATTTGGTGAGATGAAATTTAACAGTACAAATGATATGTTCGAACTGGGGAAATATAAATCTTTGGCGAGCAAAGGTTTGGTTACCTTAAGTTTGAAAGAAGCAAAAAAGAAATTCCTTTCAAAAGATAGCAGTTTTGTCTATCAGATTACCTTAACCGATAAAGCAAGTCCGCTGGTATTGAAGCAGGATGGCGACAGGGCAACTGTAAAGGTGGTAGAATATGTTTTGTCAGACGAAAAACCGGTTGATTTTGCGCAGGTAAATTCCAGTACCGCCAAAGTAACTGTATCGCTTAAAATGAATACGACCGATTTCGAGCCTTTTGATAAAGAAGCCAATAAAAACAGCAACTTCATTACCAAAACCTATAAACTGAAGTTGAGTAAAGATGAGGGGTGGAAAGTGCAGAAATAGCAGGTCAGTCTTTAATAAACTAACCTGCCATCAAGAGTTAATTTATTCTTTGGTAAACTTAAATTCTTTGCCACCCTGTTTTAGGGTCATCTGGTTTTCGGTGGGATTGAAGGATAATATGATGCCTGCTTCTTCGAATTTAAACTCATTGTTGCCCTTGGAGGTTAACCTGGTTACCGATTGACCTGTGGCCTGTGCGATTAAAGTGGTATTGTCTTTGGTAATGGTTATTTTTATAGGAATAGCTGTTGATACATAGGTGCCTAAATATTTATTTAAGTCTGTAGTACTTTGCTCAATTGTTCTAAAATCTGGAATGCTATAATCCTTGTTAAAAACAGCGCTTAATACGGCCAAGGAAATGGAATTATTATTGAAATTTGAACCATTACTGGTTAAAGCATAAGCTATATTCCCATCATTAAAATAAGAAAATGTAGCACTAAAACCATCTATACTTCCAGAATGTCCAAATCCTGCCTTATCGTAAAATGGAATAGCTGAAATCCCCATGCCGTATTTCCCGTTAAGGGTTTTCATCTGCGTTAAACTCTTTTGAGAAATCACCTTTCCTCCAAATAATGACGTGCTGAAATTCACCAGATCGATTGGGGTTGAAACAATCCCCCCGGAACCGAGTGGAATGGAAATATCAGTTTGCTCCGCTAATTTCCAATCCCCTTCAAAACGGTAAGAGCTGGCTTCATTATTTTTGGAATTAATTTTTTTGCCCAAAAACGTGTTTTTCAAAACGAGAGGTTTAGCAATGTACTTATTCAATATTTGGGCATAAGGCATTTTGAACGTTTTTTCCAGGATATATGATAGCAGTAAATAGTTCGAATTGCTGTAGTCTGATTGAGTGTCTGGCTCAAAATCAATCCCGCCCATACTAATCAAGGCAAGCATTTCTTTTTCAGTTTTAGGTTTTGTATGCCATTTCAGGAATTCCTCTTTGTCGTCCGTAAAATCATGTATCCCGCTTCTGTGATAAAGCAAATTCGATATGGAAATCTTCTCTGCATTTTTTATGTCCGGGAAAAATTTCCGGATCGTTAGATCCAGGCTGATTTTCTTTTCTTCAATGGCTTTAAAAATTAAAGCAGCTGTAAAGGTTTTAGAAATAGATCCGATTCTATATTTTGTGTTTTCGTTTGCTTTTTGCTTTTCTTTAATGTTTGTGAAACCTAAAGTACGTTTATAAATCACATGCCCATTTTGAGCGACGGCTACACTTCCCATAAACTTGTTGTATTTGCCAAGCGTATCGAAATAAGCATCCAGTTTGGCTTTATCAAATGATTGTGAAAAGCTGAAATGGGCCAGGATTATCAGAAAGATAAAGAGTGTTAATTTTTTGATCATGATATTATTTGTTAATGGTTCTTTTTAATTTAAGGAGTAAAGTGATAATAAGGTAAAGCGCGACTGCCGAGATAACCATTGCGGGAATAAACCAGTTGCCCAAAAGCTCATCAGCAGGGTTTACCAATCCTTTTGAATGGCCGAGAATAAAAACTTCACTTGGTTTATAAAAAAAGCCAACTTGTGCGGGATCCCATATTTTAGCGCCAATTAAAAATAAAAAACCAAACAGAAAGAGGTAAAGGATAAAAAATATGATGTACGATATGCCATTGGTTAAATTGAGCAATAAAGCTTTAAAAACATGTATGGGATTAAATGTTTTAGTGGCTTCCGCTAATTTTTTGTCAGCCACCAGTGGTTTGAGTATTTCCTCGGGTCTTCCTAATTTCTCTAGGATATCAAGTAGTTTTTCTACTTCATTTCCGGTTGGATGACCCTGTAAGTTTTCATAAATATGGCTATTTAGTTCCATCAATATCTCATCCTGGTTTTGCTGATTGAGGCCTTTAACCTCTTTTCTTATTCTGTACAGGTAATCCTTGTAAATCCGCTCAGCCGATTGATCGTTAAATTGTATTTCTTTTAATTTCATTTCGTAATTTTTAAGACAGAGTTGTTCAGATTGTGCCAGTATTCTTCCATTTTGGTCACCGTGTTTTTTCCCTCCGGTGTAATGCTATAATATTTTCTGGGAATGCCCGATTCTTGTTCCACCCATTCAGATATAATCAGTTTTTCATCTTTAAGCCGGTTCATGAGCGGATATAGAGTTCCTTCGGCAATTTCAATTTCTGTAATCTTTTTTATTTCATTGATCAGATCATACCCATAATAGGCCTTTCCGCTTTTTAAAACATTGAGCACAATAAAGGATAAGGTTCCCTTTTTAACCTGCGATATCCATTTATTAATAAAGTCTTCGTTCATAATGTAAAGGTATAACAAAATACATAGTATAACAATGTATGTGTGACTTAGATTTCATTTTTTTTATAAATTATTGAAAATGAGTTATTTGATTTTTGTTTTCTGCCGTTAATTTAAAATTTGAGCATTGCATCTTGGGTTTATTGCAGTTTCTTCTGTTTATAAAACCGACAGTAGTGAAAATCCTTTTTGCTGCAGCTGCTTTGTGCCTCAGTATAAAAAAAGCAGCAAAAAGATTGTAACAAATGGCGGGAACAAACTTAAATTTTAGCAGAGCCACTACTTTCCAAATAATCAAAAAAAACGCTTGAAAGTGGAAAAGCGTTTGTCAGGCTTTTTACTCATAAATTCTATCTATTTTGTCGCTTTTAAGCATAAATAAGACGCCTTTTTTACACTGATTGATAGTGAAATACAGCTTCATTTTTGCTACCTTTGCACGCAAATTTATTATTCATACCGCATGAGCTTAAATATCCACTACAAGGAAGATTTTCAAAATCGTCATATTGCTCCTAATGAGGCTGATACAGCCGAAATGTTGCAAACTGTTGGCGTAAATTCTATTGACGAGCTAATTGAACAGACTGTTCCGACGGCAATCAGGTTAAAACAACCTTTAAACTTGCCGGCAGCGAAATCAGAAACTGAATATCTTGGTGCTTTAAAACAAACTTCATTGTTGAATAAAGTTTTTAAAAGCTTTATCGGTCAGGGTTATTATGATACCATTACCCCGGGTGTAATTTTACGTAACGTATTCGAAAATCCAGGGTGGTACACACAATATACGCCATACCAGGCAGAAATTGCACAGGGCCGTTTACAGGCTTTGTTAAATTTCCAAACGATGGTTATCGATTTAACCGGAATGGAAATTGCCAATGCATCTTTATTGGATGAAGGTACTGCTGCTGCTGAAGCCATGTTTATGCAATACAGCTTGCGTAAAAACCAGGCAGCTAAAAAATTCTTCGTTTCGGAACTTGTTTTTCCGCAAACGATCGATATTTTAAAAACACGTGCTAATCCTTACGGCATTGAACTGGTTATCGGAAGTCATTTAGATTTCACGGCTACTGAAGAATTTTTCGGTGCAATTGTTCAATATCCGGCAGGAAATGGCGAAGTTTTCGATTATGCGGCTTTTGCATCAGCTTTACACAGTCAAAATATTAAACTAACCGTAGTTGCCGATATTTTAAGCTTAACTTTATTAACGCCTCCGGGCGAGTGGGGAGCTGATGTAGTGGTAGGTACTACACAGCGTTTAGGTATCCCAATGGGTTTCGGCGGACCGCATGCTGCATTTTTTGCAACTAAAGAAGAATATAAACGTAATATCCCTGGCCGTATAATCGGTGTAACCATCGATAGCCATGGCGATTATGCTTTACGTATGGCTTTGCAGACGCGTGAGCAGCACATCCGTAGAGATAAAGCAACATCCAACATCTGTACTGCACAGGCATTATTGGCTATTATGGCCGGCTTTTATGCCGCTTATCACGGTCCTAAAGGATTAAAAGCCATTGCAGAACGTACACACGGTTTGGCCATCAGTTTAGCCTCTACTTTGAAAGGTTTAGGTTTTGAGCAGTTAAACTCAGCTTATTTCGATACCATCCGTTTCGATTTAGGTGATTTAAAAGGTGGTATCCATTCAGGATGTATTGATAACGAAATCAACTTAAATTATGTTGGTAACATAGCAACCATTTCGTTTGATGAAACCAGCACTTTCGAAGATGTAACTTTAATTGCTAAAATCTTTGCAAAGGTTAAAGCTATCGCAGCCGATCAGGTTGAGGTGGTAGAAAATGTAGAAACCGTTATTCCAGCCGCTTTACAACGTACTTCTACTTATTTGACACACCCAATTTTTAACTCGCACCATTCAGAGCACGAGATGTTGCGTTATATCAAATCATTAGAAGCAAAAGATTTATCGCTTTGCCATTCGATGATTGCTTTGGGTAGCTGTACCATGAAATTAAATGCTACGGCTGAGATGATTCCGGTTACCTGGTCTCACTTCGGTCGCATCCACCCATTTGCCCCTGCAGATCAGGTATTAGGTTATTATTCGGTTTTCAACGAATTGGATAAATGGTTAAGCGAAATTACCGGATTCGCGGCCATGAGTTTACAGCCAAATGCTGGTGCCCAGGGTGAATATGCTGGTTTAATGGTTATCCGTGCTTATCACCAGGATAGGGGCGATTTCCACCGTAATGTAGCGTTGATTCCTGCTTCGGCACACGGAACTAACCCTGCTTCTGCTGCAATGGCCGATATGAAAATTGTAGTAGTTAAATCTTTAGAAAACGGTAACATTGATGTTGAAGATTTAAAAGCTAAAGCAGAATTACATAAAGACAATCTATCGTGTTTAATGGTAACTTATCCATCTACACACGGCGTATTCGAGGAAAGTATTATCGAAATCTGTGAAACCATCCACGCTAACGGTGGACAGGTTTATATGGATGGTGCTAACATGAATGCACAGGTAGGTTTAACAAGCCCGGCCAATATCGGTGCCGATGTTTGTCACTTAAACTTGCACAAAACTTTCTGTATCCCTCACGGTGGTGGTGGTCCTGGTATGGGTCCGATTGGTGTGGCTAAACACCTGGTTCCTTATATTCCAGGTCATGCTGTGGTTGATATCGACAAAGGAAAATCTATTTCTGCAGTTTCATCTGCACCTTGGGGTTCGGCTTCTATCCTGATCATTTCTCACGCTTATATTGCGATGATGGGTGCTGATGGTTTAACCAATGCTACCAAATATGCTATTTTAAACGCAAACTACATGAAAGCGCGTTTAGAGCAGCACTATCCGGTACTTTATTCAGGTGCTCAGGGTCGTTGTGCACACGAGATGATTTTAGATTGCCGTTCGTTCAAGGCTTTCGGAATTGAAGTTACTGATATTGCAAAACGTTTAATGGATTATGGTTTCCACGCACCAACGGTTTCGTTCCCGGTTGCAGGTACTTTAATGGTTGAGCCAACAGAATCAGAGCCTAAACACGAGTTAGACCGTTTCTGTGATGCTTTAATTGCCATCAAAGAAGAAATAGATCAAGTAGAGAATTTAACTTTCGATAAAACAGATAACCCGCTAAAAAATGCACCTCATACCGTTTCAGTAATTACGGCGAACGAATGGGAGCATGCTTATAGCCGTCAAACAGCTGCGTTTCCGCTTCCTTATGTGTTAGAGCGTAAGTTCTGGCCATCGGTTGGTCGTGTTAACGATAGTCATGGTGATAGATCATTGATCTGTGCATGCCCTCCGGTTGAGAGTTATTTGGAAGAGATCGTTCCTTAAGGTTCCCTTTTTCGTCATTGCGAGGAGAAACGACGTGGCAATCTATTTAGAAAAATTTTGAGCCCAGGTTCGTGTCCTCACGAGCATATTGATCTGCAAGTTTTATGGATTCATTTCATAAAACCTGCAGATTTTTTTTGGAAATGAATGTCGGTTTTTCATGGGAGGCTGCAGTCCTGCCATTCGCTTTAATCTTTTTGTGGTTTCTGCTCTCGTTACATCGTCATTGCGAGGAGGAACGACGAAGCAATCTTTTACTGTAAGTGCCAACAAAAAGGATTTCCGCTGCTATCAGGTTTAGGAATGAAAGGTTGTAAGCAAGCCAATATTGCAATTGTTAACTCTTTTGTACCTGTAGATAACTGGCATTTAAAAAATCGATAAGTTGGGTATAAAAGAATAACATATCTGCATTTGATTTGCCATCAGTAAATTCTGACATGTGATTTACCCAAGCCTTATAAAGCTCCCATACCGTTTTTCTTATTTCATGTATAGGATGATTTTCAAAAAAGTCCAATAGAACAATTTTTGGATCTTCTAGCTCCCTTTCGGTTAACGAATTTGGCTGAAAGTTAAGATTTGCAATAACTTTTTTCATATCATTTACATTATAATCTACATCTAAGTTTGTATAAAGTTAATAAAAAATAATGTAATTAGTCAATAATATTATTTATTAAATTATTTTAATAATGTAATGATTCTTTTTTATGTGTTATAGCCTTATTTTATAAATATTATATTTGGGTTACCTATCAATTATGACTAAAATCAACTATAATAGAATAAAGGCCGCTCTAGCTGAAAAAGGGATTACCAATAAAGAATTGGCTGATGCATTAAAAATTGCACCGGAGACCGTATCAAGCTGGTGTACCAATACGGCTCAGCCTTCAATTAAAAGACTGTTTGATGTAGCAACATTTTTAGATATTGAAGCAGGCGAGCTATTGGTTAGCTGGAGAAAGAGGTAATATATAGGGGTTGGAACAACTTTACATCCTATGCCTTTTCAGGTTAGCACAAAAACCCTCTACCTTAAACCTTCCGCCTTCTACCTTTCTGTTCACATAAAAAAAGCAAACAGATTAAACCTTAACACAGTCCTGCAGTCAATAGGATGATTTTAAATAAATCAGATTTTTTTTGAAAAAAGTTAACATAGGTCAATAGCAAAAGATTGGTAGTTCATCTATATTTGTATCAAATTTTAAAAAACCAGAAAATGAAATTAAAAATTAGCTCAATTTTTTTATTAGTGGCAGTAGTAGCATTGTCAGCCTTTAAAAACCCAACTAAACCGGTAACTTATACTGTAGATGCAGCAAAATCAACCATTACCTGGATTGGTAAAAAAGTAACAGGTTCTCACAATGGAACTGTAGCTTTACAATCAGGTAGCTTAGCCGTTAATGGTAAAAGTGTAACTGGTGGTACTTTTGTTATCGATATGACTTCAATTAAAGATGCTGATGGCAGCGCAAAATTAGAAGGACACTTAAAAGCAGACGATTTCTTCGGTACAGCTAAATTCCCAACTTCAACTTTCGTAATTACTAAAGTTGCGGGTTCAGGTGCTAACGTAACTGTAACAGGTAATTTAACCATCAAAGGTATCACTAAACCATTAAGCTTCCCTGCAACTGTAACGGTAAATGCAGATGGTACAGCTTCAGCTTTAGCTGGTAAAATTATTGTTGATAGAACTAAATATGACATCAAATACGGTTCAAAATCATTCTTCGATAGCATTGGCGACAAAGCAATTGATGATAACTTCGAATTGTCTGTTAAATTGGTAGCTAAAAAATAATTGTTTCCGTCTCGGAAATACACAGGCCCCGACAAATGTTGGGGCTTTTTTCGTTTAACCGCGAAGAGCGCTAAGTGAAGTCAGTCTGAGCGGAGTCGAAGACTAACCACCGAGTGCATTGAGTTTTACACAGAGGAACACAGAGACTTTATAGCTATAAGTACCCAGCTCTGTGAACTTTGTGCCTTTTCTCTATGGCCTTTGGAAAAAAAAAAGCAACTATGCGCGCTTTGCGCTTCTTCTTTGCGTGCTTTGCGGTAAAAAAAGAAGTCGTTTATCTAATCCTAAACCCACCCTCAACAACATCAACAAAACCAGTTGCTGCGCTTTTACCATGGTAGAACAAACACTCCCAATTTTCTTCGGCTGCTCTTTTTCCAAACTCTTTGCGTAATTCCATTGCCTTACGTCCATCGAAATCATATTTGGCGATAAAGTTTTTAACCAGTTCTTCAGGTTCAGGTAAAACATCGCCACCAAAAAATACCTTTTGATTATCTTCCATTAAAAGAAAAACCTGGTGGTTCGGACAATGTGCCCCTGTAAATTCGTAAGCAATGCTTTCATCCAATGCTCCATCGCCCTCCACGAACTTCAATTGCGCGTTACGCTGCACAAAATCAAAAATATCGCTATGGTATGATGATGAAGTGCTGCTAAATGCCGTTTCCCATTCGCCACGGTTAATTATATATTCTGCATCCGGGAAACTTAAATCTATTTTACCATTTTCATGTTTGTGGATCATGCCGCCAGAATGGTCGTAATGTAAATGCGACATTAAAACTTTAGTTACATCAGTAGGATCAAAGCCTGCATTGCGGATGTTTTTATGTAAAATCAGTTCGCCATGGTCATCGCTAAAACCTAAACCCGTATCAAAAAGCACAAGGTCGTTTTTCAGCTCAACCAAAAAAGGCTGAACATTGATGAATAATGATGCGGGTCTATCTTTAAAGTTATGTATGGCAGGGTCGAAAGGCACAAACTTCTTTGTTGCATCAACCGAGTAGGTTCCTTCGAATAAGGTGTGAACTTGCAAAATATGGATCTTTTAATGTTTCTACAAAGGTAACAATCTATCAATAATTAAAGATTTGCCTAATGCCACAATTTACAATTAGATCAGACTTGAGTAACCCATTGGTTTAAAATTTAGTGAAAAACCTAAGCTTTTGTTTTAGAGGCGCTCCATAGGTATACCCCTCATACTTCATTCCTTATTATCCAATTAAAATGTATATTTACTGTTCGGAGACAGAATAAATGGAAAAAAGATGGGTGCTGGCATCGGATTGTAATGATGATACAGTAGCAAAATTAGCAGAAGAACTTAACATAGACCGCTCATTGGCACAGATACTGGTGCAGCGGAATATCTGTGATTTTGATCAGGCGAAAGATTTCTTCAGACCAGATCTTGATCACCTTCATGATCCTTTTCTAATGAAGGATATGGATGTTGCTATTGCACGTATTGAAACGGCATTGGCCAGCCATGAAAAAATATTGATTTATGGCGATTATGATGTTGATGGTACCACTTCAGTTGCACTGGCTTTCAGTTTCTTTTCCCAACTCACTAAAAATATAGAATATTACATTCCTGACCGTTATCTGGAAGGCTATGGTATCTCTACTGCAGGGATAGATTATGCGAATGAAAATGGGTTTTCTTTAATTATTGCCTTAGATTGTGGTATAAAATCGATCGATAAAATTGATTACGCCAATACTTTAGGTATCGATTTTATTATCTGCGATCATCACTTGCCTGGAGATGAACTTCCTCAGGCGATTGCAGTTTTGGATCCTAAACGTACCGATTGTGCATATCCCTTTAAAGAATTGGCCGGCTGTGGCATTGGTTTTAAACTGGCGCAGGCTTATGCTCAAAAACATCAGCTTCCGAAAGAAATCTATCTGCAATATTTAGATTTGGTGATGGTGAGTATTGCTGCAGATATTGTACCTGTTGTAGGCGAGAACCGAATTTTAGCTTATTATGGGCTGAAGAAACTAAACGATAATCCATGTGAAGGTCTGAGGGCTTTAATGGAGGTTTCGGGCAAAACCGAAAATTATAGCATTACCGATGTGGTTTTTACATTAGGTCCTCGGATTAATGCCGCTGGCAGGATAGATCATGCAAAACATGCTGTGGCCATGCTGCTCTGCCAGGTAGATAGTAATTCACTGGAACAAAGTGAACTCATCAACCTTAAAAATACTGAACGGAAGACCTACGATCAGGACATTACCCGCGAGGCTTTGGCTTTAATTGGCGAAAGTGAAATCCTCATCAATAGAAAAACCACCGTGGTGTTTAACGAAAACTGGCATAAAGGGGTAATCGGGATAGTGGCTTCACGTTTAACGGAAAAATATTACCGCCCAACCATTGTCCTTACTAAGTCTAACGGACATGTAGCTGGTTCATGCCGCTCGGTAGTGGGTTTTGATTTATATGAAGCTTTAAGCGGTTGTGCGCATTTATTGGATCAATACGGTGGACATAAGTTTGCTGCTGGCTTAACCATGCAGGAACAAAATGTGAATGCCTTTGCCGATAAATTTGAAGAAATTGTATCTGCAAGCATTACGGATGAACTGCTTACCCCCATGATCAGGATTGACGCTGAAATTGAACTGGCGCAGATAGATGGTAAATTCTACCGCGTTTTATCACAAATGGGGCCATTTGGACCAGAAAATATGGCGCCAATATTTGTTACCCATAACGTATATCTGGCGCAGCATGCCATGGCTGTTGGTCAAAATCATTTAAAAATTAACATAAAACAACAAAATTCGCCTATTTTTGAGGGCATTGCATTCGGATTGGCAGAATTTCAAAATCTTTTACAACCAAAGGTGCCGTTTTCCGTTTGTTATACGTTAGAAGAAAACGTATGGAAAGATAAAAAGCGTTTGCAGTTAAATATTAAAGGAATAAAAGTTAATTAACTTATAAAATAAATCGTCATCCTGTCCAGATTTCATATCGGGTTCAGGATCTTTTGAGTTAGATGCTGAATCAAGTTCAGCATGACGGAGCAATCAATATATGATATTAAAAGCCGAAAATCTGGTTAAAAAATACAAACAGCGTACTGTTGTAAACAACGTTTCCTTTAACGTGAGTCAAGGGGAAATTGTTGGCCTTTTAGGCCCTAACGGCGCGGGGAAAACAACTTCCTTTTACATGATCGTAGGTTTGATTAAACCAAATGAAGGCCGAATTTTCTTGGAAGAGGAAGACATTACCGAAGATCCGATGTACCGCAGGGCGCAAAAAGGAATCGGTTATTTAGCCCAGGAAGCATCTGTCTTCAGAAAACTTACCGTAGAAGATAATATCCTGGCCATTTTGGAAATGAGCAAACTGACTAAGGAGGAGCAACGTGATAAACTTGAAGAACTGATCAACGAGTTTAGTTTACACAAAGTGCGCAAAAACCGTGGCGATCTATTGTCGGGAGGAGAGCGCCGCCGTACCGAGATTGCCCGTGCTTTAGCTGCAAATCCTAATTTTATTTTATTGGACGAACCTTTTGCGGGGGTAGATCCAATTGCGGTAGAGGAAATCCAAAGTATTGTTGCTAAACTGAAACATAAAAATATAGGGATCTTGATTACCGACCACAACGTACAGGAAACACTTTCCATTACCGATAGGGCTTATTTGCTTTTTGAAGGGAAAATCCTGGAGCAAGGCGTTCCTGAAGTGCTTGCTGAAAACGAAATGGTGAGAAAAGTATATTTGGGATCGAATTTTGTGTTGAAACGTAAGAAATTTGATGTTTAATAAGATTCAGCAAACAAAATCTAAATTGACATGTTGACTAATCGCGAAGTTAAACCAAACTATAATTTTACTGTGTATAAAAATCTCTGTGTATCCCCATTTAACCAAGGGGCAGGTGTGAAAATCTGTAGCGGCCGGGTGCCCGTTAATCTTAACATTTAAAAATGGCAATTGTAAATTCAATTTTTACCTGGTTAATGAAAAAGCGGATTCACCAGATCGAGCTTTTTATGAAATATCCGTACGACGTTCAGGAAGAGTGGTTCCATAGCTTAATTGATAGTGCCGAAAATACGGAATGGGGTAAATTATACGATTATAAATCAATCTTAACACCGCAACAATACCAGGAGCGTGTTCCCATTCAAAACTACGATACCCTAAAGCCTTACATTGAGCGCATGCTTAATGGCGAACAGAATATTCTATGGCCATCTGATATCAAATGGTTTGCAAAATCATCAGGTACCACGAGCGACAGAAGTAAATTTATCCCAGTGTCTCAGGAATCTTTGGAAGAATGCCATTTTAAAGGTGGTAAAGACATGCTTTCCATCTATTGTAATAACCGGCCCGATAACCAGATGTTTACCGGGAAAGGATTGGTTTTAGGTGGCAGCCATCAGGTTAACCAGTTAAACGAAGATTGTTTTTATGGAGATTTATCGGCTGTGCTGATCAAAAATCTGCCTATATGGGCAGAATATTACCGAACACCCGACATGTCTATCGCTTTGATGGATAATTACGAAATCAAGATGGATCGAATGGCAGAAGCCACCATCAATGAAAACGTAACCAGCATTTCTGGCGTACCCACCTGGACAATCGTGTTGGCTAAAAAAGTGCTTGAACTTACCGGAAAGCAAAATTTACTGGAGGTGTGGCCAAATCTTGAATTGTATATTCATGGTGCCGTAAATTTTGCGCCTTATCGAGAACAGTTTAAACAGCTTATCCCATCGGCCGAGATGTATTACCTGGAAACTTACAATGCATCCGAAGGCTTTTTCGGAATCCAGGACCAGGATCTCTCCGAAGAAATGTTGCTGATGCTTGATTATGGCATCTTCTACGAATTTGTTCCGATGGAAAACATTGGAGAAGAGAATCCTAAGGCTTTGTTGCTTGGCGAAGTAGAACTGCATAAAAACTACGCTATTGTGATTTCTACCAATGGTGGCTTATGGCGTTACATGATCGGCGATACCATTCAGTTTACCTCACTTTCTCCTTACCGGATAAAAATTACCGGGCGTACCAAACATTTTATCAATGCCTTTGGCGAAGAAGTGATTATAGACAATGCAGAACAGGCCTTAACCAAAGCCTGCCAGGAAACGGGTGCGGAAATAAAAGATTATACCGCCGGACCAATTTACTTTAAAGGAGAAAAAGCCGGAGGTCACGAGTGGATCATCGAATTTGATAAACAGCCAAACGATTTTGAAAAGTTCATTGATATTATGGACAATACACTGCGTGAAGTGAACTCTGATTACGATGCCAAGCGCTTTAAGGATATGGCACTGGCCCGGCCTAAAGTACATAATGCTCCTGCAAATACTTTCTACAACTGGCTAAAAGCAAAGGATAAATTGGGTGGGCAACATAAGGTACCCCGTTTAGCCAATGAGCGTAAATATGTTGATGATATTTTGGAGATGATGAAATCTTCTTAAAATAATATTGATTATATTTGTTTAGTTCACAATGAAAAATATGGAAGCGACAGGGAAATTGACAAATGTTCAGCTAGAGCTATTAAAATTATTTCAATACAATTTACCCGATAATCAATTGAACGATATTAAAGAAATGTTGACCAAATATTTCGCAAAATCGGCATCAGATGAAATGGATAAACTTTGGGATGAGAAAAATTGGGACGAAAATACAATTGAATCTTGGAAGAATGAACATCTAAGAAAAAAGTAACATTAATGAAAGTTGTACTAGATATTAATGTACTTCTTGTCTCAATTCCTAAAAAATCAAAATATAGGCCGATTTTTGATGCTTTAATTAGTGGATATTTTCACTCAGTAATTAGTAACGACATTCTTTCAGAATACGTCGAAATTTTAGAACAAAAAACAAATTTTCTCGTAGCAAGTAATGTTGCAGAGTTGTTGCTAAATCTCAAGAATGTAGAAAAAGTTGACATATATTTTGAGTGGAAACTAATTTTATCCGATTTAGATGATAATAAGTATGTTGATGCTTATGTGTGTAGTAATGCTGATTATGTTATAACAAATGACCATCACTTTAAAATCTTAAAGCAAATAGAATTTCCTAAAGTTAATGTGCTAACAATTGATGAATTTTTATCAGTAATTTAAGAATAACGCTACTCAATCATGAAAAACATTTTATTTCTTCTTTTTATTTTAGGATCATCAATATACGAATCGAAAGCACAAGTAAAGGAAAGCTACAAAGCACAGATTGCCTATAAAATTGTAGAAACCTCGCCAAGGTGCAAGCAACTTACCAAAGGCCTATATGAAAGGATTGTTAAAAACGGAGGCACATCTTATGGTATTATGCTCGAGAGCAGCCCTAACCCTAAAACCGATCCATCACAGGAATACTCAAAAACCTATAATTTTAACCTTCACGAAAGTTACTCGGATAGGATGCCGGTTATCGGCAGGTTTGTGTTCGATCCTAAAAAGCAGCAGCTTTATGAAGATGACGTGGTAAACGCACAGTTGGTTGCCATTCCATTCGATAAAAAATTACTTCTGCTTTTTAATAAAAAATAAATGAAAAGCATCAGCTATAAACAGGTGGCCTGGCTATTGTTTTTTGCCTACTTTTTTATGCTGATGGTACAGCTTACTTTGCGCTACATCCCGATGGGAAGCGATGTATCATTTCTTCAGATTAAACAAACCGAAGTTTCAGGCGTCAAAGCCTATCTCTCCATATTTTATGTACACGTTTACAGTGCTATATTTGTTTTATTGGCCGGCTTTACGCAATTTAATCCAAAAATATTATCCAGATACCCAAAAATACACCAATGGCTGGGCTATTGGTACGTAGGTATTGTGTTGTTCCTTGCCGCACCATCTGGCATTTTTATAGGCTACTTTGCAAATGGCGGCTTAATCGCAAAAACCTCATTTATTATTTTGGGTTTTTTATGGTTTTGGTTTACTTTAAAGGCTGTTTTGTTTATATTGAAAAGGAAAATAATAGCCCATAAAAAGTTTATGTACAGAAGTTTCGCCTTGGCAGCTTCAGCTATTACTTTGAGGCTGTGGAAAGTTATTTTAGTATATTTATTCCATCCTGCACCAATGGATGTTTATCAGATTATAGCCTGGTTAGGTTGGATACCCAATTTATTAATCGCCGAATGGCTTATTAAACGAAAAATAATTTAATTGATGAAAAGGATCTTATTATTAGCGCTGTTCCCAATTTTGATGCTTTCTTGCAGGGATGCTAAAAAAACAAGTGAAGAAAAAAAAGTTGTTCTGGTAGCTCAGCCTGAAATTCACAAGGAACTTTACGGTTTTTGGGTCGGCGATTTTTATACAGCAGAACAGTTGGAGTATGATGGCGATATGCAGGATGCTTTTGAGAAACTGAATATCAACATTAAAAAAATTACGAAAGATACCGTGATTGCACAAAGCGTAGTATCGGGGAACAGCAGGCCGTTATTGGGCAAGCTATCAGAAGATGGAGGCAAAATTACTTTTGTGTTAGATGAACCAGGTAGTAATAAATATGATGGTAAGTTTGACATCACCTTGGTTGGCGATACCTTAATTGGCAAGTGGAATGCCCACAATAAGGAGCTTAAATGGCCTGAAAAAGAATTTAAGTTATTAAAAAAGAAATTCGAATACAATGCAAGCTTGATGTTACCCACAGAAGCAAACTATGTAGATTGGAGTGATCATAAAATGATAACGAATGTGGATACCCTGGAAGATGGCTCTGTTGATACCTTAGGAATTAATCCTTTTTTCAGAAGTGCATCCGATCAGATTTTTAAATTAAATGCTTCTACTCATCTGCTTAAAGAAGAAGATGTAAAGAATTTAAGAAAATTAGACTTACAGATCATTAAAAATACCATTTTCGCCAGACATGGTTATGCCTTTAAAAAGCAGACTTTTAGAAATTTCTTCGATCCTGTTAAATGGTATGTTCCCGTTAAAAGCAACGTTGATGATGATTTAACGCCGATAGAAAATAAAAATATCAAGCTATTAGATCGTTTTACAAAATACGCAGAAGACAATTATGATGCTTTTGGCCGTTAATTTGTAATAGCTTAACCATGAAGTTGAACAGGGAAAAAATATTGGGTTTTTTTAAGAAATCGCAAAGCAAAGCCTCGGTAATCTTGAGCGATAAAACCAAAGCCAGTAATACCATTAAGGATGCGCTAGGCAAGGCGGTTACTAATAAAGGTGATTTAGAAGGGGTTTGGACGAAATTGGTTCTGCTTTTTGCGGTATCTAAAGATTATGTGAATGGCGATTATACCGAAATCCCCAAAAGATCTATTATTGCCATTTTAGGAGGACTGATTTATTTCTTATCTCCAATTGATGTAATTCCAGATTTTGTGCCTGTTTTGGGTTTCATTGACGACATCTACATCTTAAACCTGGTGTACAGGCAGGTACTTAAAGACCTGGAAAAATATAAAGCCTGGAAAGATGCCCAGGGAAAAGTAATCGATATAAATGGCTCAACCACATAAAAGTTTTTTAGAATGGTTGAGCGAACATCTTTTTAGTTGTCCGTTTAAAGCCCATTTCGGGATCGATTGTCCGGGTTGTGGCTTGCAGCGTTCAGTTTTAGCTCTGTTTCGGGGCGATTTAACCGCTTCATTTAAGCTTTATCCTGCAACAATTCCGCTCATTTTTATAGTATTATTCACTATTGTTCATCTTAAAGTTGATTTTAAGTTTGGCGCACAACTGATTAAAATCGTTTTTACAGGAGTTGCAGTAATTATTTTAATCAACTACATTTACAAAATATACACTCATCAATTGATCTAAATATAGCTATGTCAGAAGAACAGGAAAACCCCCAGGAAAATAAGCCTATTGATCTTTCAAAGAATCAAAATCCAGAACCCGCACCTTTTCAGCCGCTTGATCAGGGGCCTGCAACTCCACCACCATTCCAGCAGCCGCCACCCTTTCAGCAACCGCCACCATTTGGCCAGTTTGGAGGTGGAGGTTTTGGTCAACAAAACTTGCCTAACGCTACAGCTGCTCTTGTATTGGGCATTTTAGCAATCCCAGCTTGTTGTTTTTATGGCATATTTGGATTGATATTTGGCGTAATTGCCTGGATATTAGGTGCTGGTGATATGAAAAAATATCAGCTTAATCCGGGTTTGTATACCGAATCATCATATAAAAATGCAAAAGCAGGCAAAATCTGTGGAATGATCGCAACCATTTTAAGCGCACTATTAATCGTGATGGTTATATTAGTTATAGTTGGAGCCATCTCTAATCCTCAGATGTTTGATAATTTTATCAAAGGAATGAAATAGGTCATTAATTTTACCTAAAAAATATAAATCGGATGGTGCATGCCATTCGATTTTCTTATTTTTGTACTATTGATATTGTAAATAAAAAACTAAGATAATGTATCCAGAATATTTAGTAGAGCCAATGCGTAAGGAATTAACCAACGTTGGTTTTCAAGAGTTAAAAAATGCAGCAGATGTAGATCAAGCGATTAAAGGCGAAGGAACTGTGTTGGTTGTTGTGAATTCAGTTTGTGGTTGTGCAGCAGCAAATGCACGTCCGGCAGCTCGCGCAGCGGCAGCACACGGAAAACACCCTGATAAACTGGTTACTGTTTTTGCAGGTATGGAAAAAGAAGCAGTAGATCAGGCTAGAAATTATATGATGCCTTTTCCTCCATCTTCTCCGGCTATGGCTCTATTTAAAGATGGAAAATTGGTGCACATGATCGAGCGTCACCAAATTGAAGGCAGACCAGCACAAATGATTGCTGATAACCTGATCGGTGCTTTTGAACAATACTGTTAAAAATTGATTACACAGATTATTGGATTACACTGATAAGAAAGTAGTTTAAATTATAATGAAATGGTGAGTGGAAACATTCACCATTTTGCGTTTATCTATTTTGGTTGCTGTTTAGTGTTAGTTTGTAAAATCTGCTAGTTTAATTTTTTGCCACGGAAACACAGAAAGCACGGAATATTCCCTTCGGTTTGTCATCCTGGGCGTAGTCGAAGGATCTTTATTGTATTTGTTCTGCTAATCGAAAGTTCTGTATTTTAAGGTGAGGGATCCTTCGTTGCACTCAGGATGACGATATCCAATCCTATGTAATCATCTTAAACCTGCTAATCTGCGTTACTAAAAATCTTTATTCAGCAATTTTTCCAGTTCTCCGAAAGAAACATTCATTCTTACACGGCCTTGTTTAGCATAAGATATTTCTCCTGTCTCTTCAGATATAATTACAGCAACAGCGTCAGTTGTTTCCGAAACACCAATACCTGCACGGTGCCTTAATCCAAATTGCGAGGGTAACTGATCGTTATCCGTCAAAGGCAAAATACAGCTGGCACTTTTAATCTTGTTTTCAGAAATAACCACGGCGCCGTCATGCAGCGGACTGTTTTTCTGAAAGATACTTTCCAGCAAACGTTTCGATATTTTGGCATCGACAAGTTCGCAGCTATTGGCAAAAAACTGTTCGTCGTAAAATTTAACGAATACAATTAACGCTCCTGTGCGTGTTTTCTTCATGCTTTTACAAGCATCTATGATCGGTTTTATACGGGTTAAATTATTTCTTTCAATTTCTTTCCTGCCAAATAAATAACCCCACCAGGCTTTATTCTTTTGCAAAAAGGCATTTTTCCCAATCAGCAAAAGAAAGCGCCTAATCTCCGGGTGGAAAATAACAATCAGCGCAATAATGCCCACGCTCATAAATTTTTCTATGATGGCGGTTAATAATTCCATGTGCAGGGCTTTTACTATCCAGTAAAAAACTGTAATAATAAACATCCCAACAAGCAGGTTAACGGCTAGCGTATTGCGGATTAGGGTATAAACATAGTAAATTAATAAAGCAACCAAAATAATATCTACGATATCAGTTGGCGATACTTTAAGGAAGTCAAAATCAAAACCTTTCATTATTGGCAAGATAGCAAAACGGATTTCAGTTTACAAGATAGGTTAACTGTTTAAATTGGTTATTAATGATCGTCACCCTGAATTTATTTCAGGGTCTTTGTCGAAAAATAGATGCTGAAACAAGTTCAGCAGGACGAATTTCGGGAGAAGTTGCGGCCTTGTGCAGATTTTATAAAGAATCAGGGCTAAATAACAAATCGCTTGCCCCTGCATTTAACCCAACTTCTCCACCAACCGTACACACTCAACCGCTTCCTTCACATCATGTACCCTTAAAATACCAGCACCTTTTTGTAATGCAATGGTGTTAAGTACAGAGGTTCCGTTCAGGGCCTCTGCTGCTGTGGTACCAAGCGTTTTATAAATCATTCCTTTACGAGAGAAACCCACTAAAACAGGAAGTTTGAAAATTTTAAAAGCTTCCATTTGTCTTAGTAGTTCGTAATTATGTTCAATGGTTTTTCCGAAGCCAAAACCTGGGTCAATAATTACGTCATGGATATGCAGTACCTTAAGTGCAGCAACTTTTTTCGCCAGATAATCGATTACTTCCAGCAATACATTGTTATATGTGGGATTTTGTTGCATATTTTGAGGTGTGCCTTGCATATGCATCATGATATAAGGGACCTGTAGCTTCGCTACTGTTTCGAACATTTGCTCGTCCATATCACCGGCAGCAATGTCGTTAATAATATGCGCGCCAGCTTCAATGGTTTCCTGGGCAACCTTTGCCCTGAAGGTATCAATGGAAATAATGGCTTCAGGAAATGCTTTTACCAAACTTTCTACCACAGGTACCAAACGGTCTGTTTCTTCATTTATAGAAATATCCCGAGCACCAGGCCTTGATGAATAACCGCCAACATCAATAAACGTAGCTCCTTCATTTAAAAACTGGGCAGCTTTTATCAAGGCTTCATCTATCGTTTTTGTACGGCTGTTGTTGTAAAAAGAATCGGGGGTGATATTTAAGATTCCCATCACCTTTGGCGTGCTTAAATCGATAAGCCTACCTTTTATATTTAAGCTTTGTTTGGGCTCAAAAAAGTTTTTTTCTGCCATAATAAACCCTTTCGGGATTTGGGTTTCGCTTTAAAAATGTATCTTTAGCTTTTGTTTTTTCAGCACAAAAATACACTAAAAACTAAATAATTATTGGCTTTGGCACAAACAAATACCTCTACAGAATTTGATGAAGTGATTGCAGTTTGCAAATCATTATTTTTAAAAAAAACTAAAGATTACGGTACTGCATGGCGGATTTTAAGACCAAGTTCGATAACTGATCAGATTTTTATCAAAGCGCAACGCATCCGTACCCTTGAAGAAAAAAAAGTAAGTAAGGTGGGAGAGGGTGTGATATCTGAATACATCGGCATTGTAAACTATTGCGTTATTGCCATGATACAACTCGAATTAACCGAAAGTGACCCAAATGAAATGCCTTATGATGAAGTTGAAAAAAGATTTGTAGAAAAGGTAACGGAAACCAAAGATTTAATGTTTGCCAAAAATCACGATTATGGTGAGGCTTGGCGTGATATGCGTATTAGCTCGTTAACAGATCTGATTTTGATGAAAATTTTTAGGGTTAAACAGATAGAAGATAACGAAGGGCAAACACTGGCTTCAGAAGGCGTTAATGCTAATTATCAGGATATGCTGAACTATTCGGTTTTTGCGCTGATCAAACTTGGTGTTAAATAAATAGTAAAATTGCCTTTAAAACAGATACATAGATGCGAAATATACTTTTAAGATTTTCCAGAATTTTTGTTGGTGCTTTATTCATATTTTCAGGATTAATCAAAGCAAATGATCCGCTTGGATTTGGCTATAAACTACAGGAATATTTTGAAGTTTTTCACATGAATTTTCTGAGCGGAATGGCTACCGGTATTGCCATTTTACTTTGTACTTTAGAAATTGTTCTCGGTGCCTTATTGTTATTGGGTTTCTGGAGCAAAAAAGTAGCCTGGGGCCTATTGCTACTCATTATCTTTTTTACCCTGCTAACCTTTATATCTGCAGCATTTAAAGTAGTAACCAGTTGTGGTTGTTTCGGCGATGCCATCCCACTTACACCGTGGCAGTCGTTTACGAAGGATTTGATCCTTTTGGCACTTATTATTGTGATTTTCCTAAATAAAAACCGTATTCAGCCATTATTTAAAAAAGAAACAACACAAAAAAATATTGCCATTGCAGTAACGGTTATATCTTTAGGGTTTGGGTTATATACTTATAATGTTTTGCCAATTATTGACTTTTTGCCTTACAAAGTTGGCGCACATATTCCGTCGTTAATGGTGATTCCTCCTGGAGAAAAGCCGGATGAATTTGAAATCATGTATCACCTCAAAAACAAGAAAACCAAAGAGGAAAAAGACATGAGCGATAAAGCCTATCTTAAAACTGAGATCTGGAAAGATAACAATTGGGAAATTATCGGCGAACCGGCAAAAAGGCTGGTTAAAAAAGGATTTGAGCCTAAAATCAAAGATTTGAACATTACGGATGCTTCCGGAACCGATTATACAAAGGAACTGATCGAAAATCCATACTATAATTTAATTTTTGTGGCTTATGATCTGCATGCAACCAATGAAGCCGCTATTGGTAAATTAAATGCACTGGCCTTAAATGCTACTCAACAGTTTAATATCCGTACGGTATTGCTTACTTCTAATTCGGCACAGGATGCACAGGCCTTTATTAAAAAAAACAACCTTTTTTCAGAAGTGTTTTTTGCAGATGCCGTTCCGCTAAAGAGTATGGTAAGGGCTAATCCTGGTATTTTATTAATGAAAAATGGAGTGGTGATCAATAAGTGGCATTACCATAATGTACCCACTTTTGACCAACTCAGCCGAAAATATTTCGATAAGTAAACATGATCGGGTATGCACTAAAAAAACTAATGTATGGACTGCTGGTAATGGGCGGTGTAATATTGGTTGTTTTTGTGCTGTTTAATATTTTGCCCGGCGATCCTGCAAGGATGACGATGGGGCAGCGGGCAGATGTACAATCACTGGAGGCTGTTCGTAAAGAATTTGGTTTAGACCGATCCAAACCGGTTCAATTTATTTTATATATAAATGATTTATCACCGATCAGTATTTTGAATAACGATAGTACCAGCCAGCAAAAATACCATTACGCCAAACTGATTGCTTTTGATGAAAAAGTGCTGGCGCTAAAATGGCCCTACCTGCGGAGCTCGTACCAAACCAAACGCGATGTTACTGCAATCCTTTCAGAAACGGTACCTAATACTTTTATCCTTGCTTTAACGGCAATGATTTTTGCCACCATCATCGGGGTGTTTTTGGGTGTGCTATCAGCGGTTTATAAAGATTCGTGGATTGATAAAACAGCCAATGCATTTGCCATTTTAGGCATATCTGCACCTTCTTTTTTCGCGGGGATTATCATTGCCTGGTTATTTGGCTTTGTATTGAGCAATTATACAGGTTTAAAAATGAGTGGAAGCTTGTACTCTTATGACCCTTTTAATGGAGAGGTGTTAACTTTAAGAAATTTATGGCTGCCAATGATTACGCTGGGTTTAAGGCCATTGGCCATTATTGTACAGTTAACCCGTAGCGCCATGCTGGATGTTTTGGCACAGGATTACATTAGAACAGCAAAGGCAAAAGGTTTGAGCAGAAATGCGATTATTTACAAACATGCTTTAAAAAATGCCTTGAATCCGGTCATTACAGCTATTTCGGGATGGTTTGCATCTTTATTGGCCGGATCTTTTTTTGTAGAATACATTTTCGGTTATAATGGTTTGGGAAGAACAACCGTAACTGCCTTAGAAATGTCTGATTTTCCGGTGGTAATGGGATCTATTCTTTTTATTGCCTTTGTTTTTGTAGTCATTAATATTCTTGTCGACATTTTATATGCCTATGTTGATCCAAGGGTTAAATTAAGTTAAGTGATGAGTGAAGAAGAAATAATAAAGTATACGGAGCTTGCTGATCAGCGCATTATCGAAATCTTTAAGCTCGCCGAGGTAGAAATGCCTGATGCTGAGCGGCTGTTCAGTCATGTGCTCAATGCGCAGCATATTTGGGCACATCGTATTTCTGGACAAAAACCAACATATGGCGTTTGGGATATTCATCCGAAAGAAAAATTTGAAAGCCTCTCTTTAGAAAATTTTCAACTGATTAAGGAGGCACTGAATCATCATCCTTTAGATCAGCGTATTTTATACTCGAATTCCAAAGGGGATCAATATGAAAACCGTGTAGATGAAATTTTATTTCATTTGTTTAATCATTCTACTTATCATCGTGGGCAGGTAGTAACCTTATTAAAAAAGGCTGGTTTTACGCCACCTGTAACTGATTATATTATGTTAAAACGCGAGCATTTATTTTAGGCCGGCAATAAGAAATCACATGAAAATTTTCCTTCTCGGCTATATGGGCTGCGGTAAAAGTACAAAAGCAAAACAACTGGCACACCGTTTAGCATGTCCGGTGATTGATCTGGATTCAGAAATTGTTGCGAAAACAGGCAAAAGCATTGCCGAATATTTTGCAGCATTTGGAGAAAGTGGTTTCAGGGATTATGAAAGTGAAATGCTTAAAACCTTCGATTATCCAGAGACCTGTGTAGTGGCTACCGGAGGTGGATTGCCTTGTTTCTTTGATAATATGGAATGGATGAATGCACATGGCGAAACGGTTTACCTGCAAATGGATCCTGCGGCTTTGGTTTCACGTTTACATAACCGCCAAAAGCGCCCTTTGATTAAAGATTTGGATGATGAACAACTCCTTATCTTTATCAAAGAAAAACTTCAGGAACGTGAACCTTTTTATACCCAGGCGAAAATAATTGTAGATGCATTTGACCTCGATGGGGAGAAGCTGGAGGAAGCAATTAGGGGAAGTCATTAGTCTGCAGTCGAGAGTCCTTAGTCTTCAATCATTAATCGCTTTTAGCAATACTGCGATAGGTTGTAAGCTATCAACTATGGACCATCAAACCATTGACCCAATGGCTAATGAACTATTGAACGACTGAACTAATATCATCATCAATAATCTTGGCCGACAATAGTGCCAACGGGATTCCGCCACCCGGATGTACGCTACCACCGCAGAAGTAAAGATTCTTCACTTTCGAACTAAAGTTAGAGTGCCTTAAAAATGCGGAAAACTGACTGTTGGAGCTATTACCGTACAAAGCACCCTGATACGATCCTGTTTTGCTTTCTATGGCTCTTGGATCAAGTATTTGTTCGCAAACGATATCTTTTTCAATATTCCGGTTTAAAATCCGGTTGATTTTGTTAATAATATTTGCCCTTGCATCCTTAATTAACTGATCCCAGTTTTGTCCTTTATTGGCGGGTACATTAATCATTACGAACCAGTTTTCATTATTTGCTGGTGCATCTGCTCTGATGTGTTTAGCACTGATATTAATGTAAACAGTAGGGTCGCTGCTAATGGTTTTGTCTTTCCAGATGGCATTAAATTCTTTTTGATAATCTTCAGCAAAGAAGATATTATGCAGGCCTAAGTCACTATAATTGCTATCCATGCCCCAGTAAAAAATTAACGCTGAACTGCTTCGTTCCTGGGTTAATAATTTTTTAGGTTCAGTTATGCCTTTAAGTAGATTTTTATAGGTGAACCAGATATCAAGATTAGAGATCACGATGTCTGCTTTGTAGGTTTTGTCGTTAACTTTAACACCCTCTATCATAGGTTTGCCTACACTACTATACAAAATTTCTTCAACTTTTTGGCTATAATGAAACCTAATGCCCAGTTCTTCAGCTAATTTCACTAAAGCATTAACAATACCATACATGCCATCTTTTGGGATAAAAGCACCGAAATGATATTCGAAATGTGGAATTACATTCAATGTAGCTGGTGCCTGATAGGGATCTGAACCATTGTAAGTGGCATATCGGTTAAAAAGCTGTGTAATGCGCTCATCTTTAAAAAATGATTGGTTTGCCTTAGCCTGTGTTCTGAAAGCATCAATCTGACCGAAACGGAATATTGATTTTAAAGTATCCCAATGCAGGTAACTTTTAAGTTTATGCAAACTTCTTTCTAAAAAAACGCGATGAGTAACCTCATAGATTGTATTACTTTTTTTAAAAAAACGCTGGACTTCTGTCGCGGTTGAATGGGTTTTTTCTTCTATGTTCTTTGCAAATTGATCAAGATCAGCAGTGGCATTTAACCGTAAACCATCTTCATAAAAGTAACGGCAAATTTCCTTTAATTTGATGTATTTAAAATAATCTTCAGGATTTTTTCCAGCCAGTTTAAAAAGTTCATCTACATATTGCGGCATGGTAAAAAGACTCGGACCGGCATCGAACCTGAAACCATTCATTTTTATTTCCCCAAGCTTGCCTCCAGGTTTTGAATTGGCTTCGAAAATATCGACTTGATAACCTTTTACAGCGAGGCGAATGGCAGATGCAATTCCTGCAATTCCGGCACCGATAACTATGGCTTTTGGTTTAGGCATAATGCGAAAATAGAATAAATATTTTACTAACTTAAGGCAATGACTAAGGATGAAATTATAATTTATAAAAATGAAGCAGGACTACCAATAATAGAAGTGGTTTTCGGCAATGATACTGTTTGGCTTACTCAACAGCAGATGCAACAGCTTTTTTAATAAAACTAAACAGAATATAAGCCTCCACATTAAGAATATATTTAGTGAAAATGAACTTGTAAAAGATTCAGTTGTCAAGGAATCCTTGATAACTGCTTTAGATGGTAAACGTTATAATACATTCTACTATTCACTTGATGTAGTTATTTTAGTAGGTTATCGTGTAAAATCGGTTGAGGGTACTAAATTCCGCATTTGGGCCAACCAAATTTTAAAAGATTATCTAATAAATGGGTATGCCTTAAATTATAAAAAATTACAAGAGCAAAGCCAGCAACTCATGGAGTTGAAGCAAACCATTAAGTTAATTGGTGCTGTTCAAAGCAGTCATTGCTTAATGAAAAAAGAACCTTATCTGTGTGATAAATATTGTAATGTTGATTACCTTGGTCTCTTTTTTTGGGGCATATCGTCATGCTGAACTTGTTTCAGCATCATTCCTGTTAGATAGGTACTAAAATAAATTAACCTTCTGTGAGTTTGCTTAAGGCTCGTTTTACTGCATAGCTTTCTGCTGCGGTACAGTTTAGAGTAGCGGTGGTAAATTGATATGCCGGAGATATTTTAAAGGTCTATAGTTTCTACCTCAACTCCTCTAAATATGCTTTGGTTTGTTTTTCGATTTCATTTGTCGCAAACTTAATGGACGAACCCACTCTTGTGGTTTCTGCTTTAACTGGCATTTTTTTGATGGTTGCCAATGCATCAGCATACCATTTGCACCAAACCTCGATAATATGCTTCTCATCGTCTGCCGATTTTCCTTCAGCGATGGCTTTTTTGCTCAGTTCAAATTCAGTTTTTAAGCGTATCAAAGCATCTGCTTTAATTTGAGAAACAGTAGCGATAGCAGTGTTTTCATCTGCAGAAATTAAAGTATAAGCTGCAGTTAAACCACTTATACCAACGTTTTTCATTTCCGTTGAGGAGACTTTGTCGATCCTGTCGTTATCCGTATGATAAAACACATCGGTAAAGTGCCACATCAGTAGTCCTGGGATTTTATTTTGTAAAAAAGGAGTGTGATCGCTGCCGCCTTCAAAAGGATTATAGTTAACCGTCCAGTTGGCAAATTTGCCCTGTGTCTTGCAGATATCAAAGATGAAGTCGTTAAAATAATGTGGAAAAAGGTCTTTTTCACTAACATCGCCAGCGCCCCATTCAGTATGTTTATCTGTACCTCTTGTCCAAATGGCAGAAGGATCGGGCATTTTTTCGATTAAGAAAGAGCCACCAGTTTTTTTAGTGTCTTCGCCAACCATATCCAAACTCATTCCCCACATAATGTCTTTGGCTCTTGTGGTATCTTCAGTAATATATCTTCTTGTTGATACAATTTCATCGCCCCATAAAAAGGTTAAGCTGCGTTTGGGGTTTATCTTTTTTGCCTGGTATAATTCAGCAGTTAATCTTGCCATTTCTGCTAATGTAGCCACACCGCTGGCATTATCGTTTGCCCCGGGTTCCTGTACGTGGGCGCTAAACACAAAACGTTCATTTGGATTCACGCTTCCTTTAACATTTGCCACAATGGTTAATTCTTCTGAAGGATATATTTTGGTCTGAATATTCACTTTCAATTTGGCATCACCTTTTAGGCAGGCGGATTTTAATTTTTCTTTCGCTGCAAAGGAAAGAAGCAATGTCCATACTTCGCTATTGGCTTTCATGCTGCCGAACTGAATGGAGGTTTGATGAATTTCTGGTTGGGTATATTTTGGCATCGAATAGCCCAGTACGCCAACGGCTCCGGCATTGCTTGCGATTTGGAGTAAACGCGATGGATTGTTTTCCGAAAACAGAATTTTTCCTTTCAGATCCATCTTTTCTATTTCTGCCGGAACTATTTTTTCGATGTAAACCACGTTAGCCGTAACGCCATCAATGGGAGTTGAGCCACAGTTGATCGGAATCATGTTACGGTTGGTTTTGTAAGAAATAAGTGGCTGTACTTCACCTATAATGTTAATAACGGCATCAACAGGTTCCCAAGTATTATTTTTCATCGCCCTTTTTTCGATGCGGTAGGTTAGAGGAGCTTCGGTCTCATTTTGCTTCTGTTCTACAAAACCAGCTTTTTTAAGTATGTTTTCTACGTAATGAATGCTTGCATTAAAACCCGTGTTGCCGGGTACACGGAAATATTTTTCTACAAAAGCAGTGGTTTCGTAGGCGTTTTTTTCTATGAAGCCAGCCCGCGTTAGCTTGAAGTATTTGTCTGTTGGGTTTTGCGCGTAACATCCCAATCCCGCAAAAAGCAGTAGAGAAAGTATCTTCGTTTTCATGATCGTCTATAAAAGCGAAAGATACTAAGAATATT